>Ga0214927_100092_pt1 | contig 65915 bp, 54 predicted proteins | sample Stichaenrichm16X_FD_168612 | JGI IMG/M metagenome (GOLD analysis project Ga0214927, IMG submission 168612) | Xylose enriched microbial communities from anaerobic bioreactor in Madison, Wisconsin, United States - 16X | ecosystem: Engineered > Bioreactor > Anaerobic > Unclassified | place: USA... | reverse complement strand
ACGCTCTCGGGGCAGGTCGCCCGCGGGTCCTACGGGAGCACAAGGCGCGACCTCATCGACATGCCGCAACCGCTCTGGGACTACTGGGAGGCGAGGGCCTAGGTCAATCGTGGTCTAACAGAGAGAATTGAAATGGCGAACGCGTGCCTACCCGCCGCTCATTACGTTTCTGTCATGAAAAGCAGACGATCTAACCCGGGCACGTTATAAGTCCGCGTTGTCGAGTATCAATGCGGCCTTCAATTGGATGGGGCGCTTGAAAGAGATGAGATGCGGTTCGGCATTTCGGGAAAGTAGCGATCGCTCTGAGGTGGCAACGACAATTAGGCTATTGGCCTGCAGATTCCATCTTTCAATTCACTAGTTTGGGCGAATCTTTAGTTTGTCTTTATGTTAATGAGGCAATACTCTCGAATCTTTCGGCTAGCTTTGAAAAAAGTAACGGCTCAGAAGAATAATTCACTATTTAGTAGTGACAAAGAAGCTAAATAGGTGCATTTATATGTATAGGTACTTTTCAGGTTCGTATTAGCCGAGAAGAGGAGAAGGAAGTGGACGACTGCTACGTGGACGCATATCGTCGTGATGCCGAGCTAGAATCTAGCGTTCTGATGACCAGGGGCGAGGCGGTTGGAATTTGGAACACTCTAAAGGGCCAGTCGCAAATTGTTTTCGTAACTGGAGACGCAGGGGTTGGTAAGACTTACTTCATCGAGTGCGCCATGACGTACGAGAAGAGCATTGGCGCGAGAGTACAACATGCCTCGCTGATAGGTTGCAAAGAGTCCGATCTCGCTACTCGTTTTGGTCGCTTTTCCCGTGAGATGATGAGGGCTTGCGACGGCTCGCCGCGAATGACGGTCTGCATCGATGATATGCCTGCTGCTGACGAGAGGGCGTATGGTCGCGTAGCAAAGGCGATGGGGAAGATGGTGAGCGCTGGCTGCAGGCTTCTGATTTCTGCCAGGCCGGAATGCGAGGGCCTGGTTGAGGCGGTGGATGGAGCTTCCATTATCGATTCGTCAAGGCTTATCGCACGTTCATCAGATGGTGAGTCGCACGCGCTGACAAATTTGCTCCCAAAACTCCTCGTGTCTCTCAGGGAGGATGTCGCCGTCTTAGGGAGTAAGGTTTCCAGGGGCGCCACCTTTACGAATGCGGTAAAGGAAATGGTAGCTGCGTCGCTGAGGGACTCACTTGCGGACGAGGACGTTGATCTTAGGCTTGCCATGGTTCTTCTCGGCAAGGGAACTTTTGATGACGTAGTTCGTATCTGTCGGCATGCGGATGGAGAAGCCTTCAACCTTCTCGAGAGGGAGGCGCCCTTCTTTGGCGTCTCGAACATCGACTCAACATTCAGAGTGGCAGCGTTGGGCGATGACTGTATCCTGCGCGAATGCTTTGCCGTGCTTGGGGGCGTCGTACGCGGACATGAGGACGCCGCTTTGGGCGTGTCGGACGTACTCCGGAAGCGGGGGCAATATCGCCGCATGGGAATGGTGCTCGAGCTGATCGGCGATTCACCGGAGGCGGCCGAGAAGGCTGTCAAGAGTGGGGCCAACCTTGTTTGCTCTGGGAATGTTGAGCTTGTGGCAAGGTCGACGCGCCTTCTTGGAGATCGTGCCGACGCACTTGGCCCAGTGAGCTTGATTAACGCCCTCGCCGTTGCGGAGGTCTCGGCGCGGCGGGACGAGGCCCTGCACCTTCGCGAGTCCTGTGCCTCTCTATCACGATTGAGGCAGTCGGAGAAGTCTATGCTCCGGCACGCGGCAATGCTTGGCGTGTGCAGGGACGCATTTGCGAGGTCGCCCATATTCGAGGTCGAGAGGGACCCAAATCTCGATGACGAGCAAATCTGCACGATGATAGATCACATTGACGTGATGAGGAAAATCATCGACGGAAAGTTTCTCGAGGGCTTCGATTCCCTCCTGGACAATCCTAGACGAAAGTCCCCCAACAGCATCCCCAGCTCCTTTCTTGTAGATGACTTCAGGATTTGCGAAGCGTTGCTTGGGGAGGCGCCGACTGCGCGGCAAGACCCCGCCTCCTCCGACGCAAATCGAATCTTAGTCGAGTCTGGGTCGGGGAGACTTGCGGCGCTGCATACGGGAACTATGTCTGCGCTGCGCATTCTTGTTGGAAGGGTGACTGTATTTCCCGATGTGGAGCAGATAGTCACGCGGCTTCGCGCCACTGGCGACAAGATTCCGGAAGCCTTCTTTCTCTGCGCAGCCGCTGTCGCCGATCTAAGGCTCAAGGCATACGCGCGTGCCAGCGTACGCGCAAAGCGGGCGGTGGAGATTGCGAGAAGTGCATCTGCAGGCTACCTCGAGGCCGCGGCGTGCTTGTTGGCGGATGCGGTGGAAGCCGCAACGGGGTCGGAGATCGGGGACTCCTTCGGTGTTGCTCCAGCAAAGGTGACGCCAGAGGTTAGCGCGCTCATGGACCTGAGAAGGATGCTCGGACAGGCGTCGAGGTCGGAGACGGACTATCCGATTCGCCTTGACACGCTCTCGAGGGCAAGCTGCTCTCGAGAGGTCCTCTGGGCGCTGAACGTCCTCATGAACGACTGCGGGCTGGTTTCGCAGAACTTTAGACAGCTTATGCCGGTCAACTGGAAGAACTTCACGACCGCATTGCTTGAGACCGTTGGAGACACTCAGGTGGACGAGGGGGAACTGACGATGGGCGACACCATCCCTAACGAGGAAGAGCCAAAGGAGAAGCCGGTGAGGATAAGGATCCTTGGGACGTTCTCCGTGATGATCAACGGAAGGGAGCTGCCAATCAAGGCGCTCGGTGCTCGCCGCGGACGGAGCCTTGTGTTTGCGCTGGCGCTCACAAGGGGCCACTCGCTCTCGAAGAGGGATGCGATAGAGATGATCTGGGGAGATTACGACTACGACACGGGCAACCAGAAGCTTTATGAGTCGGTCTGCATGGCAAGGAAGGCGCTCCGCATAAGTGACGAGGACGAATCGTTCATCCTCACGGGGCGCGGCACGGGAAGGATTTCGCTCGACATGTCCAAGGTCTCCGTGGACGTAGACGACTTCGAGCGGTGCGCCATCGCCGCGTTGGCGAGCGATGGGCTGGATAAGAGCGTCATGGCGCTGGCGGGCAAGGCGAGGGCCGTCTACTCGGGCGGCATCGCGGAGGCCTTCGACGACCCGTCGGGGAACAGTACCGCGCGCATGGAGGCGCTGGTTCAGCTGCACGCGGATGCGATGGCGGCGGGTGCGCTGGCGGCACTGCGGGAAGGGAAGGCCTACCTTTCGTCTCAATTCTCCAGGGAAGCACTCGAGGATGACTGTATGCGTGAGGATGCCGTAATCTCGCACGTCACCGCGCTTGGCATGCTCGGCAGGACTGCGGAAATTGCGGCAGCATACCGGCGCTATAGGGACGTTCTTCTCCGCGAGCTTCACATTACGCCATCAAAGACGGTATGTCGGGGCGTTGACGAGGCGCTGGAGCGCAGTGGGAGCGACCTCACGACCAAAGAGATTGACAATCTTAGTAATGACCCCACCTCGTAGTGCCATTTTGATGGTTGCGGGCGTCGAGGGCGTCCGAGTGGCGCTCTATTGATAGAGTGAAATGTTGAATGACGCTCGTGGCCGTTGTGCCATTGACTATGCGGGGGAAGAGTATGGCGAACTTTTTTGCGCGGCTCCTGTCGCGCGGTGCGGATAAGCAATTGAAGGAGTTCGAGGCCATTGCCGAGCAGGTAAATGACTTCGAGCCGCAGATGAAGGCTCTGAGCGACGAGGAGCTGCGCGGGCAGACGGCAAAGTTTCGCGAGAGGTACGACAACGGGGAGTCGTTGGACGACCTTCTCCCCGAGGCGTTTGCCACCGTCAGGGAGGCTTCGGTCAGGTCGCTGGGCATGCGGCACTTCGACGTGCAGGTGATCGGCGGCATCGCGCTGCATCGTGGCATGATTGCCGAGATGAAGACCGGCGAGGGCAAGACGCTCGTGTCCACGCTCGCCGGCTACCTGAACGCGATTCCCGGCAAGGGCGTGCACATCGTCACCGTGAACGACTACCTCGCGAAGCGCGACAGCGAGTGGATGGGCCAGGTGTACAAGTTCCTGGGCATGAGCGTCGGCATCCTGCAGAACGGGATGAAGCTCAGCCTCAAGAAGCCGGCATACAACGCGGACGTGACGTATGGCACGAACTCCGAATTTGGCTTCGACTACCTGAGGGACAACATGGTCGGTCGCGCCGACATGCGCGTGCAGAGGGGTCACCACTTTGCCATCGTGGACGAGGTCGACTCGATCCTGATCGACGAGGCGAGGACGCCGCTCATCATCTCGGGTGCGGGCACGAAGTCCGCGAGCACGTACAAGGACTTCGCGCGCGCGGTCCGCGGCCTGACGCCAGACGTTGACTTCGAGATGGACGAGGCGAAGCACACCATCGCCGCGACCGACGAGGGCCTTCGCAAGATCGAGGCGAGGCTCGGCATCGACAACATCTACTCCGACATGTCTGGCCAGCTCGTCAACCACCTGCAGCAGGCGCTGAAGGCCCAGTACATGTTCCACAGGGACCAGCAGTACGTCGTGGTGGACGGCGAGGTCAAGATCGTCGACGAGTTCACCGGCCGCATCATGGAGGGCAGGCGCTACTCCGAGGGCCTGCACCAGGCGATCGAGGCGAAGGAGAACGTCTACGTTCGCGAGGAGAACCAGACGCTCGCCACGATCACGCTGCAGAACTACTTCAGGCTGTACGACAAGCTCTCGGGCATGACGGGTACCGCCATGACCGAGGACGCCGAGTTCAGGGAGATCTACAACCTGCCCGTGCAGGTCATCCCGCCCAACAAGCCAGTCATCCGCGTGGACCACGACGACCTGGTGTACAGGACGATCGACGCGAAGTTCAACGCGGTCGCGGACGACGTGGAGAAGCGCCACGCCACGGGGCAGCCGGTTCTGGTGGGCACGGTGTCCATCGAGAGCTCCGAGCGACTCTCGAGGATCCTCGACAAGCGCGGCATCAAGCACGAGGTCCTGAACGCGAAGTTCCACGAGCGCGAGGCGCAGATCGTGGCGCAGGCAGGCCGCGAGGGCGCCGTCACCATCGCCACCAACATGGCCGGCCGTGGTACCGACATCCTGCTGGGCGGCAACCCGGACGTGCTTGCCGTCGAGCGCATGAAGGCGGACGGCATCGACGTGGACGAGGGCGTCGACCCCGCAGTGCGCGAGCGTTACCTCGAGAAGGCCAGGGAGACCTGCGAGAGGGAGAAGGAGCACGTGCTGGCGGCCGGCGGCCTGTGCGTCATCGGCACCGAGAGGCACGAGAGCCGTCGTATCGACAACCAGCTGCGCGGTCGTGCGGGCCGTCAGGGCGACCCGGGCGAGACGCAGTTCTACCTCTCGCTCGAGGACGACCTGATGAGGCTCTTCGGCGGGGACCGCATGGACAAGATCTCGGCGCTGATGTCGAAGTACGACATGCCGGACGACATGCCCATACAGGCCAAGATTGTCACCAAGGCCGTGGAGGGTGCGCAGCGCAAGGTCGAGGAGATCAACTTCGCGATGCGCAAGAACGTCCTCGACTACGACGACGTCATGAACAAGCAGCGCCAGGTAATCTACGAGGAGCGCAACAAGATCCTGGACGGCAAGGACCTCGTGGCGCACATCGAGGAGGTCACGCACGACACCGTCGAGCGGAAGGTACGGGAGTTCTGCGGCGAGGACAAGGGTTCCGAGGATTGGGACCTGAAGGGCCTCCGCAAGTGGGTCGAGGAGCTGACGGGCCGCGACGACCTGCCCGAGTTTGACGAGGACATCGACATCGAGGACCTGACGGAACAGGTGAACGACTACGTCATAGGCTGCTACCACGAGAAGTCCAAGCGGCTTTCCGACGAGATCATGCAGCAGCTCTCCGCCCAGGTCATGCTGCGCGTGATCGACACCAGGTGGATGGCCTACCTGCAGGAGATGGACTACCTGAAGACGGGTATCGGCCTGCGTGGCTTTGGCCAGCGCGACCCGCTCGTGGAGTACAAGACCGAGGCGTACGCGGCGTTTACCGAACTCGTCAACACCATGTACGAGGACTTCCTCAGGACCATCCTGCGCCTGGAGATCGTGGCTCCGCTCACGGAGACGGACGATCCCGACGACCTGCGCGGGGCGAGCTACTCCGGTCCGGCGGACGTGGACGGCGACCACGGCGGGGCGCGCGGCGCGCTCGCGTCGGGCGGCCAGTCCGGCCAGGCGGGACCCGCGCACATGGCCCCGAAGCACGCGGCGCCGGCGAAGCCCACGACGTACAGGAAGGCCGACGACCCCGATCCCTACGTGGGCGTGGGCAGGAACGACCCCTGCCCCTGCGGCAGCGGGAAGAAGTTCAAGAACTGTCACGGTAGGAACCGCTAGCGGAACGTTGGAACATGGTCGACATTTCGAACGAGGACGTGAGGAAGCTCTCGGAACGCCTGGACAAGGTCGAGAGCTACCTTCACATAGACGAGAAGCGCGGCAGGGTGGCCGAGCTCGAGCTGGAGAGCACGCGCCCCGGCTTCTGGGATGACGCCGACGGCGCGACGAAGGCGATGGCGGAGCTCACCCGCACGAAGGAGGACGTGTCCGCAATCGACTCGGCTCGCGCGGAGCTCGACGACGTAAGCGCCGCGCTCGAGCTGGGGCTCGAGACCTCGGACGAGGAACTTCTCGCCGAGGCGAAGTCGTCCTACGACAAGCTGGAGAAGGACCTCGGGGAGCTCGAGCTCTCGAGCTGGTTCACGGGGGAGTTCGACCACGGCGACGCCATCGTGACCGTGACGCCCGGACAGGGCGGGCTCGAGGCGCAGGACTGGTGCGACATGCTGTTCCACATGTACCTGCGCTACTGCGACCGCCGCGGGTGGAAGGTGGACGTGAACGACGCCCCCGTGGCCGACGTCATAGGGATCGACAGGGCGACGTTCACCGTCTCGGGCAGGAACGCGTACGGCATGCTCCGCGCCGAGCAGGGCGTGCACCGTCTGGTGAGAATCTCGCCCACGGACGACAAGAAGCGCCGCCAGACGACGTTCGCGGGCGTCGAGGTGCTTCCCGTGCTTCCCGAGGACGTGAGCGTTGACATCGACCCGAACGACATCAGGGTCGACGTGTACCACGCGACCGGCCATGGCGGGCAGGGCGTCAACACGACCGACTCCGCCGTGCGCATCACGCACATCCCGACGGGCATCGTTGTGACGTGCCAGAACGAGAGGAGCCAGATCCAGAACAGGGCCATCGCCATGGGGATCCTCAGGAGCCGGCTGTACGAGAGGGCGCTGGAGGAACGCGAGTCCGAGATGGACGAGCTGCGCGGGCCCAAGCGCGAGATCGGCTTTGGCAACCAGATCAGGAGCTACGTGCTCTATCCCTACAAGATGGTGAAGGACCTGCGCACGGGGGTGGAGACGGGCAACGTCGACGCGGTACTGCGGGACGGCGACCTTGACCAGTTCATCATCGGCTACCACAGATGGCGGACGAGCAAGGAGGGCAAATGAGGCTTGTGAGTGACTGGCGGCGTCTCGTGAGGGACGCCCTTCTCATCGTGGGCGGCTCCGTGCTCTATGCGATTGGCATCGACTGCTTCGAGCTGCCGAACGGCATCGCGGCCGGCGGTCTGACGGGCCTGGCGACGATCATTCACGCGGTCGCCCGGCAGGCAGGCGTCATCCTCCCTGTCGGCATGCAGACCATCGTCATGAACGTGGTCCTTCTCGCCTACGTGGTCTTGACGACGAGGGACTGGAGCTACGTGTCGAGGAGCATCGCGGGCATTCTGGTTTCGGGTTTCATGATGGACGCGCTGCAGCCCGTCCTGCCCGTCCCGACCCACGGGGAGCTCCTGATTTCGGCCATCTGGGGCGCCGTGTTTGTGGGCGCAGGCGTGGGCGTCGTGTTTCTTTCTGGCGGCAACACCGGCGGCACGGACATCGTGTGCCAGCTGATCGCGAAGCGAAACGGCATGCCGCTGGGGACGCTGAGCATGATTGTGGACGGCGTGATCGTCCTCGCGTCGATTCCGGTGTTCTCGCTGAGAAACGCGCTGTTTGCGGGCGTCGCGATGTACATTGGCGGGCGCGTGATCGACGCGGTGGTGGACGGCCCACGCACGGCGAGGGTCGCGTACGTAATATCCGACGAGCACGAGGCCATCGCGAACAAGATCATGTACGACCTTGGCCGTGGCTGCACCGAGCTGCAGGCGAGGGGCGTCTGGAGCGGCAACGACCGGCCGGTACTCATGTGCGTCTGCGGTCGCACGGAGACGGCGCGCCTGAAGCAGATCGTGGGGGAGACGGACCCGGATGCCATCGTGATCCTGGGAGAGGTGCACGAGGCGTTTGGCGAGGGGTTCGCGCGCATAGGTTCGTAGGCGTTCTTCTCGCCCGGGGTAATGCGGGCGCAAGGGAGCCTTCACCCCTCTGATTTAAATGTGCGACGTCCGTGAGCGCGGGCGGGGATCGCGCCGCGTTGTGTAGACTTATACAGATTCTGTCAGTATCGCTTTGTAGAAAAAGGAGCTCTTGTGGCCAACCACTTTCGCAGCAGCGAGCGGCAGGGGAACGAGAAGCCCGAGCCTTTGAGCCAGGCACCCGCGACGCCCGACCAGACGCAGGACACCGGGTCGATGGACCCCGCGTCTCGCGTGGACGAGATCGTACGCGAGGAGACGGCCGCCGAGGCGAGCCATATGGCATCGCACGCGGCGCCTCGAGCGGCGTCCGAGGCGGGTGACGGCTCCGACGAGCCGCAGCCCGTGACGACCGTCACGGCATCGGCGGCACCGGACGCATCGGATGCCCAGGCGACTGGGCAGGAGGGCATCGTGGTCTCGAAGGACGCCGGCGACGTGACGGCGCAGCCCGAGACCAAGAGCGTCTTCGCACCCCTGCAGGATGATGGGAACAGGGTCGTCCCGCACACGGGAAGGCCGACCATCTCGCTCCGAAACGCAACACTCATCTACCCGGCCCAACCCAACAAGCCCGCGCTCGACCAGGTGAGCCTCGACATCTACCCCGGCGAGTTCGTCTTCGTCGTGGGGCACTCGGGCTCCGGCAAGTCGACCCTCCTCAAGCTCATCACGCGCGAGCTACGCGCCACGAGCGGCAAGGTGATCGTCGCGGGCCAGGACCTGACGAAGCTTCGCGACAGGAAGGTCCCGTACCTGCGCCGCCAGATCGGCACGGTCTACCAGGACTTCAAGCTCCTGCCGGACAAGACGGTCTACGAGAACGTCGCGTTCGCGCTCGAGTGCATCGGCAAGCCGCGTGCCGTCATCAAGGTGCAGGTTCCCGAGACGCTCCGCCTCGTGGGCCTTGCCGAGAAGATGGACAACTACCCCGACCAGCTCTCCGGTGGCGAGCAGCAGCGCGTGTCCGTCGCCAGGGCCATGGTCAACCGCCCGCCGCTCCTGGTGTGCGACGAGCCCACCGGCAACCTCGACCCCGCGATCTCGCTCGGCATCATGAGGCTGCTCGACCGAATCAACCGCACGGGAACGACCGTCGTCATGGCGACGCACGACCGCGAGATGGTGGACTCCATGCGCCGTCGCGTCATCGCGCTCGAGGCGGGCCACGTCGTTCGCGACCAGGAGAGGGGAGGCTACGGCTTCTATGGTGCCATCTAACATCGGGTATTCGCTCCACGAGGCGTTCCGCCACTTCCGACGCAACTGGTCGACGGTGCTGGGCGCCATCGTCACCATCTTCCTGTCGCTCTTCGTGATCGGCATGTTCGTGCTCGGCTCCGTCATGGTCGGCAACCTCGTGGGCAACGTGGAGGATCGCGTCACGATCCAGGCGTTCCTCTCGGACAACGCTGACAAGACGGCCATCACCGCGCTCCAGAAGAAGGTCGACGGCTGGAAGTACGTCGAGTCCGTCACCTACAAGAGCAAGGAGCAGGCGCTCGAGCAGTACAAGAAGACCATGAGCAACCGCAACGCGGCCGACGCCGTGGCGGCGCTCGACGGGACGAACCCCATCCCCGCGTCGCTCGTCATCAAGCTCAAGAACCCGCAGAACGTGGAGAAGGTCGCGGCGCGCCTCATCAAGGACCCTGACTTCGCGAAGGTTGCCGATAACTCCAGCAAGCCTAGCGCGTCGGTCCAGTACGGCCGCGAGACCGTGGAGCGGCTCTTCTCGGTCACGTACTATCTGAGAATTGCGGCCATCGTGCTCGTTGCCCTCCTGGCCTTCATCGCGTTCGTGTTCATCAACAACACGATCAGGCTCGCCATCTCGGCGCGCCGCCGCGAGATCGCCATCATGCGCCTGGTTGGCGCGTCCAACGGGTTCATCCGCGGGCCGTTCATGATGGAGGGCCTGCTCGAGGCGCTCATCGGCTCGGTGCTTGCGGTCATCGCGCTGCATGCGGGGCTTTCCGTCGTGATGCCCAAGCTGCAGACGAGCCTCAAGTTCCTCTCGTTCAACCTGCCGACCAACGTGCTCGTGACTACGTATGCTGGCCTGATTGTGATCGGCATGCTCCTGGGCATGTTTGGGTCTATGATTGCCATGAGGCGCTACCTCAAGGTCTAAGCAAGCTTCGACACACTGCCATCTGGCGAGGCGGCGCGGCCACGGGTCACGCCGCCTCCTTCTGTTGAGGGGGACACCATGGGAAGAAAGCGGGCGCGCCACCAGAGGGGACGGCGGGGCCAGTCCAGGCAGAGGAAGCCGCACCAGCTCGTGACGGGCATCCTGCGCGTGCTCAAGCCGGGCGTGGCCGAGCTCTACACCTCAGAGGGAACGTTCGACGTCGCGCGCGGCGGCATCCGCGAGGCCATGAGCGGGGACGAGGTCCAGGCGAGCCTGTCCTCCGCCCGCGACGGCAGGAGGCTGGCACGCGTGCAGTCCGTGCTCGTGCGCCACACGACCACCTTTGCCGGCGTGTACCGCCGCCTCGAGCCCCTGGGCGCCGTCGTTCCGCTGGACGCGCGCGTGAAGCGGGACTTCTTCGTGGTGCCGGAGGACAAGAGCCCGGAGCGCCTCGGCGTGGGCGAGGGCGACCTCGTGCGCGCCCGCGTCGTGGAATACCCCACGCGCTACTCCGCGGGCATCGTGACCATCGACGCCCGCATCGGCTCGTCCGACGATGTGGACATGAACGTCGAGTCCGTCATCGCGTCGTACGACCTTGCGACGGAGTTTCCGCAGGAGGCCCTCGACCAGGCGGAGCGCATGCGCGAGGACGTGGCCGAGGCGCTTGCCCAAGAGCCGCTGCGCCGCGACGTGCGCGACCACTGCGTCTTTACCATCGACCCGACGGACGCGCGCGACTTTGACGACGCCGTGGGAGCGCGGAGGCTGGACGACGGCTACGAGGTCGAGGTGCACATCGCGGACGTCACCCACTTCGTGGGCTGGGACACGCCCATCGACCGCGAGGCGCGCCGCCGCACCTGCTCCGTCTACCTGGTCGACCGCGTGCTGCCCATGCTCCCGGAGCGCCTCTGCAACGACGTGTGCTCGCTCAAGCCCGGCGTCGACCGCCTGTGCATGAGCGTCTTCATGCGGCTCGATCGCCGCGGCAACGTCGTGAGCGCCGACCCCGCGCCCACGGCCATCCGCTCGGTCGCGCGTCTGGACTATGACACCGTGGACCGCCTGCTCGAGGGCACGGCGACCCCAGACGATCTGCCCTGCTGCGACGCCGCGGACCGCCCGCGCGTGGCAGAGCCCATCCGCGTGCTGGACGAGGTCGCGGCACTCAGGCGCGCCCGCCGCGAGGAGCGCGGCGCCATCGACTTCGACACCGCCGAGGCCAAGGTGACGCTGGACGAGAAGGGCGTGCCCACGGGCGTGAGGGTCCGCCGCAAGACGCGGGCCACGAGTCTGGTGGAGGAGGCCATGCTGATCGCGAACGAGAGCGTGGCGAAGTTCCTCTCGGACGCGGAGGCCCCCGCGGCGTACCGCGTGCACGAGCCGCCCGCGGCGGAGGACCTGCGTACGACGCTCCCCGTCCTGCGCGAACTCCAGCTGGTGGATGCACCCCTCGCGGCGCGCGTGGCGGAGGGCGACCCCCACGCCATCCAGGACGTGCTGCGCGCCGCCCGGGGCACCTCGGGCGAGTTCCTGGCAAACTCCGTGCTGCTGCGGGCGCAGCGCCGGGCCGTCTACCTGCCCAGGAACGAGGGCCACTACGCGCTGGGCGCGCCGGCGTACTGCCACTTCACGTCGCCCATCCGCCGCTACCCGGATGACATCGTGCACCGGTCGCTCCGGGCGCTGCTGGAGGGCCGCCGCACGAGCTGCGAGCAGATGCAGGTGCTGCACGTGCTGCCGCAGCTCTGCCGCACGTGCTCGGAGCGCGAGCGCCTGGCCGACGGCGCGGAGCGCGACACCCAGAGGGTCAAGATGGCCGAGCTCTACAAGGGGCACGTGGGCGAGTCCTTCTCGGGCATAGTCGTGGGCGTGGAGCGTTACGGGCTCTTCGTGATGCTGGACGACACCTGCGCGGAGGGCCTCGTCCCCGTGCGCGCGCTGGGGGACGAGTGGTTCGACTTCGACGAGAAGCGCATGTGCCTCACCGGCGGCGAGTCCGGGCGCACGTGGCGGCCGGGCCAGCGCGTGGCCGTGACCGTGACGGACGCCCGGCCCGAGCGCGGGCAGATCGACTTTGCGCTGGCGCGGGGGCGCGATGCATCAAAGTGACGTCCCATGGGTAGCCTAGGGACATAAGGATTGGCCGGCGGACCGGGCGCGGATGCGCGCGTGCTGCGGCCGTTGGAGGCTTGATGGACTACACGGGAATGACCGAGGGGCTGGCGCACGCCGAGTCCCTGCTGATAGAGGGCCAGAGCGAGCAGGCGCTCGCGGAGCTCAGGAGGATCGCGGAGGACGCGGAGGAGTACGTGGACCGCAACTGTCCCACGACGGACGAGGTGCAGTGGTTCAGCTTCCCCACGATGTTCGAGCGGCTGGCGTACCGCCGCGTGGAGAAGGACCCGCGCGAGCTGCGCGACGTGGGCGAGCCCATGGACCGTCTCTACAACGACCTCGCGCTCGCCGCGGTGCACGAGAACGACTACGACGTTGCGACTGCGGCGCTCAAGCAGGCCGTGCGCTGGAACCCCATGGGCTGCGAGTACCGCCTCAACCTGGCGGACCTCTTCCGCATCGCGGGCGACGTGAACGAGTACCTGGCCCTCACGTACTCCGTGTTCGAGCGCGCGAGCGACGCCCGGCACCTGGCGCGCGCGTTCTCCAACTTTGCGGAGTACTTCCTCGTGCAGGAGAAGCCCCGCACGGCCGCGGCGGCGCTGCGTGCGGCGCGCCGTCTGGACGTGCGCGACAAGGCGCTCGACCAGGCGCTGGGCGAGGCCGAGGGCACGGACCACGACCCCGACTCCGTGACGGACGAGGAGACGACGGACCTCCTGGCGCAGGAGGGCCTGCCCGACGGCGCCAACGCGGAGATCGCGATCTGCCTCCTCATGTGCGCGACGGACGCGGCGCAGGCCGGCCAGCAGGACGTGGCCACCAACCTGACCGTGCGCGCCCGCGACCTGGTGGGCGAGGACGCGTCCATGGCGCTGCTGCGCCTGATCCGCCAGAGCGACGCGGACCTCGAGCGCGAGTCCGCGGAGGGCTCCGCCCAGGGCGAGAAGGGCGATGGTGCCGATGGCGGGCGCTAAGGCCAAGGGCAAGCCCAACATCAAGGTGATATCGCGCAACCGCGTGGCGCACCACAACTACTTTATCGACGAGACGTTCGAGGCGGGCATCGAGCTCACCGGCGCCGAGGTCAAGAGCCTGCGCGACCGTGCCGCGCAGATAACCGACACCTTCGTGCTCATCCGCGGCGGCGAGGTGTGGCTCAACGGCATGCACATCCACCCGTACGTGAACGGCGGCGTGTGGAACCCCGACCCGGACCGCCGGCGCAAGCTCCTGCTGCACCGCCGCCAGATCGACTACCTGGAGCAGAAGCTCCGCACCAAGGGTGCCGCGATCGTGCCGCTGCAGATGTACTTTGACGAGCACAACCGCGTCAAGCTCACGATCGCGCTCGCCCACGGCAAGAAGCTCTACGACAAGCGCGCCGACATGGCCGCGCGCGACTCCGACCGCGAGATTCGCCGCGCGCTCAAGCAGCGCAGCCGGGTCTGAGCGGGGCACTTCTCGCCCGGAGGGGCCCGGCCGCGGTCTACAATGTGGTCGTGGGCCGGCGCGTCGGCTCGGCGTGGGGCTCGCACAGGGATCGTGCAAGGTTCGTGCAAGGAGGACGGATGGACGCAAAGGCGCTGTACAAGTTTTCCTCTGGTCTGTATGTGGTCTCGGCAACCGATGCGGACGGCTCGGCTGGCTGCGTCATCAACACGGGGCTGCAGCTCACGAGCTCGCCGCTCCAGGTCGAGGTCGTGGTCAACAAGCAGAACGCGACCGAGCGCAAGATTCTTTCCGCCGGCCACTTCGCGCTCTGCCCGCTCGACCTGACGTGCGATATGGAGTTCGTGGGCCGCTTTGGCTTCAGGTCCTCGGCGGACTTCGACAAGTTTGCCGGCATCGGCTCCGCCACGACCACGCTGGGCGACCGCTATCCCACCGATCACGTCTGCGCGATGCTCGCCTGCAGGGTGGTGTCCACGCTCGACGTGGGCACGCACATGGTCTTCGTGGGCGAGGTGCTCGACGCGAAGGTCCTGGGCGACGCCGAGCCGCTCACGTATTCGTACTATCATGCTGTGCTCAAGGGCAAGACGCCCCAGCGCGCGTCCTCGTATGTGGACGCAGGCGCGATCAAATCCGGGGACGGTTCCGCAAACGCGGACGACCACATAGAGAGAGGAAGCACCATGGCCGACGAGAAGAAGACCTACAAGTTTGTCTGCACCGTCTGCGGCTACGAGGTCGAGGTTGACACCCCCGAGCTGCCCGAGGACTTCGTGTGCCCCGTGTGCGGCGTGGGTCCCGACCAGTTCGAGCGCGTCGACGAGTAGCCTCGGCCGCCGCATCGCAAGGATGGCACGTCCGGACGGGGTCCCTGCGGGGGCTCCGTCCTTCTCGCCCAAGGGCAAAGGCGCCTGGGCGAGAAAAGCGTTGCAATCCGGCGGCGACTTTTGGGTAGACTGTTAGGGTCCAAGGCAGTATGGGACTTTGACAGATGCATGGTGGCAATCGGCCCCAGGCACGATGTGGGGGCGACTGGTTTCGACAGGGTAGTTCTGAGGTGGGCAGCAAGCCGTGGTCTCCTCGCCACGTAAAACAGGGGTACCGTCAAATTTAATTGACAACGATTCTTATCAGGGCTATGCCCTCGCTGCTTAACTTTTAACTAGCAGCCGTCAATCCCGGATATTCTCCCGCTCCGGGTGCGACGTCATTTAGGGAGATGCCTTTCGGGACGTGGCTGGTATGCCCGGAAGTAAGACCGAACCAGCTGGGGCGCTGAGCGCGTGTCGCCAGGTGCGATGCGCCCGAGACCTAACTGACGACTGAGCTTGAAGACACCTGCCAGGGGATTGCTTTGGACCGGAGTTCGATTCTCCGCGCCTCCACCATGAGTTTGCCGCGGCGTCCGTGCCCTTGCACGGGCGCCGCTTGTTTGTACGCCGCGCCGTCGCGCGCCGAGCGAAGGGGGAGACATGGCCGAAGACAACGCCAAGACAGGGGAGTCCGCCGTGCAGGCAGGCCACTCCGGCACCGCGCTCGTGCTCGAGGGCGGCGGCTTCAGGTGCATGTTCACCGCTGGCGTGCTCGACGTGCTGATGGAGCACGGCATCTACGACTTTGGCAGCGTCTGGGGCGTATCCGCCGGCAGCATGAGCGCCTCGAGCTTCAAGAGCCGCCAGATCGGCCGGACGTGCCGCATCATGCTCGCCTTCAGAGACGACCGCCGCTTCATGTCGTTCTGGTCGCTCCTCACCACGGGCAACATCGCCAACGGCGAGTTCGTGTACGACGAGGTCCAGAACGTGCTCGACCCCTGCGACGTCAGGACGTTCAACGCGAACCCCATCCGCATGTTCAGCGTGGCCTCCAACGTGATCTTTGGCACGGCGGACTACCTGGAGTGCAAGAGCTTTCCCGAGGATGTGGCCAAGGTCCAGGCGTCGGCCTCCATGCCCGGCGTCTCGCAGATGGTCGAGGTCGACGGCAACCGCTACCTCGACGGCGGCACGACGGACTCCATCCCGTTCCAGACGGCGCTGGGGCTCGAGGGTGGCCGCCAGATAGACGGCTACGTGCCAGCGCGCCGCGGCCTGGTGGTGCTCACGCGCGACCGCGACTACGTGAAGGAGCTGGGTAACGAGGGCCTGGTGCTGCGCAGCCACCGCTACGACTCCTACCCCTACTTCACGCACGCGCTCGAGACCCGCTACCTGCGCTACAACGCCCAGCGCGACCTGCTCTTCGCGATGGAGCGCGAGGAGGACCCCCGCGTGCTCGTGATCGCCCCCAAGGAGCCCGTGACCGTGGACGTGACCGGCTCGGACGGCGCGTCCCTGCTCGCGCTCTACGTGCGCGGCCGCCAGCAGGCGGAGGAGCGGCTTGACGAGATCCGCGCGTTTCTCGCCAAATCGTGATTGTTGCACGAGCAACAGACTCCCGCGGGCGCGCAACGTAACCTCACACTTGAAACGGATGCGGCAGGGGGCCGCACAAGAAGAGGAGAGGTACCCATGGATCCCAAGATGTTCTGCTTCCAGTGCCAGGAGACCGCGGGCTGCAAGGGCTGCACCGTGCGTGGCGTCTGCGGCAAGTCGCCGGAGCTTGCGGCGCTGCAGGACCTGCTCGTGTACGTGACGCGCGGCCTGAGCGCCGTCACCACCGCGCTGCGCGCGCAGGGTGGCGAGGTCTCCCGCGAGGTCAACAACCTCGTGGCGACCAACATGTTCCGCACGATCACCAACGCCAACTTCGACGAGGCGGCCATCCGCGAGCGCATCGCCAAGACGCTCGAGGTCAAGGCGAATCTCCTGGGCGAGCTGGACAACGCCCACGACCTGCCCGCGGCCGCGCTCTGGACCGCGCCCGAGGCCGACTGGGAGGCCAAGGCGGCGACCGTCGGCGTGCTGTCCACCAAGGACGAGGACATCCGCAGCCTGCGCGAGCTCATCACCTACGGCGTGAAGGGCCTCTCCGCCTACACCGCGCACGCGAACGCGCTCCTCAAGTACGACGAGTCCGTGGACGCCTTCATGCAGGAGGCGCTCGCCAAGACGCTGGACGACAGCCTCACGGTGAACGACCTCGTGGCGCTCACGCTCGAGCTGGGCAAGCACGGCGTGGACGGCATGGCGCTGCTGGACGCCGCCAACACCGGCGCCTACGGCAACCCCGAGGTGAGCGAGGTGAGCATCGGCGTCCGCAAGAACCCGGGCATCCTCGTGTCCGGCCACGACCTGCGCGACCTCGAGATGCTGCTCGAACAGACCCAGGGCACCGGCGTCGACGTCTACACCCACTCCGAGATGCTCCCCGCCAACTACTACCCCGAGCTCAAGAAGTACCCCAACCTCGCGGGCAACTACGGCAACGCCTGGTGGAAGCAGACCAGCGAGTTCGAAAGCTTCAACGGCCCGATCCTCATGACCACCAACTGCATCGTGCCGCCCAAGGACTCCTACAAGGGCCGCATGTTCACCACCGGCCAGGCGGGCTACCCTGGCTGCGTCCACATCGAGGCGAACGAGAAGGGCGAGAAGGACTTCTCGCAGCTGATCGAGCTCGCCCGCACCTGCGAGCCCCCGACCCAGATCGAGGAGGGCACCATCGTGGGCGGCTTCGCGCACGAGCAGGTGTTCGCCCTGGCCGACCAGGTCGTGGACGCCGTCAAGACCGGCAAGATCACCAAGTTCGTGGTGATGGCCGGCTGCGACGGCCGCGCCAAGAGCCGCAGCTACTACACCGACTTCGCGAAGGCCCTGCCCAAGAGCGTCGTCATCCTCACGGCCGGCTGTGCCAAGTACAAGTACAACAAGCTCGGCCTGGGCAACGTCCCCGGCACTGGCATCCCGCGCGTGCTTGACGCCGGCCAGTGCAACGACTCCTACTCTCTCGCGCTCATCGCGCTCAAGCACAAGGAGATCTTCGGGCTCGACGACATCAACGACCTGCCCCTGGCCTTCAACATCGCGTGGTATGAGCAGAAGGCAGTCATCGTCCTTCTCGCCCTGCTCGCCCTGGGCGTCAAGAACATCCACCTTGGGCCGACGCTGCCCGCGTTCCTCTCGCCCAACGTGACGAAGGTGCTCGTGGACAACTTTGGCATCGGCGGCATCACCAACGTCGAGGACGACCTCAAGCTCCTCGTGGGCTAGGGACGGCCTGACAGAGCCGGATGCAAGCGCGGTCGCGGCGTCGCCCTCGGGTGGCGCCGCGACCTTGTGCCGCGAGGGTGGCGGGGCCCGGCCAAAGTGGTCGCTTTGTGTGGGGAAATTGAGCTTTTCTCCCCCAGGGCGTAGGTGTTGTATACTTCTAAGGCTTTTCCACTGAGCCCCGTAATCTCATAGGAAAACGCGTTTTGTTTAGTAAGCACATGGAGGAGTCAAGTGAACAAGTCGACTCATTACGCCAAGAAGGGCGAGGTCCAGCGCAACTGGGTCCTCATCGACGCCGACGGCGCCACTCTTGGCCGCCTTGCCACCAAGGCTGCCATGATTCTTCGTGGCAAGAACAAGCCCCAGTACACCCCCAACACCGACACCGGTGACTTCGTGGTCGTCATCAACGCCGATAAGGTCCAGCTTACCGGCACGAAGGCGGAGAAGAAGGAGTACTGGCGCTACACCGGTTGGCTCGGCGGCCTGAAGACCGAGTCCTTCAAGGAGGCCATGGAGAAGCACCCCGAGCGCGTGGTCGAGCACGCCATCAAGGGCATGCTCCCCAAGAGCTCCCTTGGCCGCCAGCAGGGCACGAAGCTCAAGGTCTACGCTGGCCCCGAGCATCCGCACGCCGCTCAGAACCCCGTCAAGATCGATCTGGAGGCTTAACCGATGGCTGACAACACCGCTGTTTACACCGGCACCGGCCGTCGCAAGGAGGCAACCGCTCGCGTTCGCCTCGTTCCCGGCACCGGCAAGGTTACCGTCAATGGCCGCGACGCCCTCAACTACTTTGGCCGTCAGCAGCTCGTTGACAACGCACTCGCTCCGTTCCGCGTGACGGACACCGTGAACCGCTTTGACGTCCTCGCCAACTGCGATGGCGGCGGCATCAACGGCCAGTCCGGCGCGCTGCGCCTGGGCATCGCCCGCGCCCTGCTGGACGCCGGCGAGTACCGTGCCGACCTCAAGAAGGCCGGCTTCCTCACCCGTGACTCCCGTGCCGTCGAGCGCAAGAAGTACGGCCTCAAGAAGGCCCGCAAGCGCCCGCAGTTCTCCAAGCGCTAAGGCCCACTGGCTTTACGAAGTGCTATCGGAGGGCCTGTCGACTCTGGTCGGCAGGCCCTTTTTGGTTAAGGTGTCTATAGGGAATGGATTCGCGTCGCGCCGACGTGCGGACGCGAGCGAGAAGGGTCGAGCATGAAGTACTTTGGGACGGATGGCTTCCGCGGCGTGGCCAACGAGGGGCTGAACGTCGAGCACGCGTACAAGATCGGGCGCTTTGTGGGCTGGCACTACGGCGCGCGCGTGGGCAAGAAGGCCCGCGTGATCCTGGGCAAGGACACCAGGAGGTCGAGCTACATGTTCGAGAGCGCCCTCGTGGCGGGCCTCGTGGCATCGGGCGCGGACGCCTACATGCTCCACGTCATCCCCACGCCGGGCCTCGCGTACGAGACCGCGGACGGCGGCTTTGACTGCGGCATCATGATCACCGCATCGCACAACCCCTACACCGACAACGGCATCAAGCTCGTCAACACCGAGGGCTACAAGATGGAGGAGGACGTCCTCGAGCAGGTCGAGGACTACATCGACGGCAAGTTCGACGTGCCCCTGGCGACGGGCGACGCCATCGGCTGCACCGTGGACTACATGCAGGGCCGCAACCGCTACATCGCGCACCTGATCGCCTCGTGCGGATTCAGCATGCAGGGCGTGAAGGTGGGCCTGGACTGCGCCAACGGCGCCGCGTCCTCCGTGGCGCGCCCCGTGTTCGACGCGATGGGCGCCGAGACGCACGTGATCAACAACGCGCCGAGCGGCTTCAACATCAACGTCGACTGCGGCTCCACCCACATCGAGCGCCTGCAGGACTTTGTGGTGCAGAACGGCTTGGACGTGGGCTTTGCCTACGACGGCGACGCCGACCGCTGCATCGCGGTCGACGAGCGCGGCCACGTGGTCGACGGCGACCTCATCATGTACGTGTGCGGCACCTACCTGGCCAAGCACGGACGCCTTGCCAAGAACACCGTGGTCCCCACCGTCATGAGCAACTTCGGCTTCTTCAAGGCGCTGGACGCCGCGGGCATCGCGCACGTCTCGACCGCCGTGGGCGACAAGAACGTGTGGGCCTGCATGATGGAGCACGGCTACACGCTCGGCGGCGAGCAGTCCGGCCACATCATCTTTGGCGACCTTGAGAAGACCGGCGACGGCATCATGACGAGCCTGCGCGTGATGGAGGTCCTCGGCGCGGAGCGCGAGAAGCTCTCCGAGCTCACGAGGCCGGTCAAGCTCTACCCGCAGCTGCTCATCAACGTGCGCGTGGAGGACAAGGACGCCGTGATGGCGAGCGAGGACGTGAAGGCCGCCGTCGCGAAGGCGGAGGAGTTCCTGGAGGGCAACGGCCGCGTGCTCGTGCGCGCCTCCGGCACCGAGCCGCTGATCAGGGTGCTGGCCGAGGCGCCGACCGACGAGCTCTGCAAGAAGGCGGACGACATCGTGATCAAGGCGCTCGAGCCGTATCGCGAGAAGTAGCGACACGGGTTGCGACAACCAAGGTGTGAGGCCTGCGGGCGGGTGCCAACCGGCATCCGCCCGTTCTTCTCCCCTGTGTAACCATGTTTCCCCGTAGTGGCATGTCTTTTGTGGGAGGGCGAGAAGGGCGTGGCCTCGTGCTGGTACCATAGTCAGATGACTGTGACCGACCATGCGCGCGGGGCGCGCACCAAGGAGGCAACCACATGTGCGGCGTCGTTGGCTACACGGGCAAGGGACAGGCAATCGACTTTTTGCTGTACGGGCTCCAGACCCTGGAGTACCGCGGATATGACTCGGCTGGCGTCGCCGTGCTGTCGCCGGACAAGAGCCTGCATCTGGTGAAGGTCGCCGGGCGCGTGGCCGCGCTGAAGGAGCGCTGCGACGCGGCGAACCTCGTGGGCAACACCGGCATCGGCCACACGCGCTGGGCGACGCACGGCGCGCCGACGGACCGCAACGCCCACCCGCACACGAGCTGCGACGGCAGGATCGCCGTGGTCCACAACGGCATCATCGAGAACTACGAGACCCTGAGGCGCCAGCTCATGGCCGAGGGTCACAACTTCAAGAGCGACACGGACACCGAGGTCGTGGCGCACCTGGTGGAGGACGCCTGGAGGGGTCCGGCCAAGGGCGACCTGGCGCTGGCCGTGCGCTACGCCTGTGACAGGCTCGAGGGCTCGTGGGCGCTCGGCGTGGTGTGCGCCGACTGCCCGGGCGAGGTCGTCGTCACGAGGAAGGCGTCGCCGCTGGTGGTCGCCTCGACCAAGGACGGCGCGTACGCCGCCTCCGACGTGATGCCGCTGGCAAAGGCCACCTCGCACTGCCTGCAGCTTGACGACTACGACATCGCGACGCTGCACGAGGACGGCTCGATCGACATCGTGGACCGCGAGGGCAACCCCGTCGAGCACCCCAAGCCGCTCGACATCGACTGGGACGCCTCCGCGGCGACGCTGGGCGGATACTCCGACTTCATGGCGAAGGAGATCGCGGAGCAGCCCGCGGCGATCTCGCGCCTGCTGAAGGACCGCCTGGGCGAGCATGGCGTGGAGCTGGACGAGCTTTCCATGAGCGAGGCCGACCTCAAGGCGATCGACCGCATCTATATGGTGGCGTGCGGCACGTCCTACCACGTGAGCCTCATCGCGCGCGAGCTCGTGCAGGACTGGGCCAAGATCCCGGTGTTCTGCGAGTACGCCTCCGAGCTCAACTACAAGGAGCCGCTCGTCACGGACCACACGCTCTGCGTGATCATCACGCAGTCGGGCGAGACGGCGGACACGCTCACGGCGGCGCGCCGCATGAAGGCCATGGGCTGCAAGGTCTTTGCGATCACGAACGTGCTGGGCTCCTCCGCGGCACGCGAGTCCGACGGCACCATGTACATCCAGGCGGGCCCCGAGGTGTGCGTCGCCTCGACCAAGGCCTACACGGCCCAGATGGTGGCGTCCGCGCTTTTGGCGCTGCGCCTTGCCTACACCAACGGCAACATGGGCCTGGACGAGGTGCGCAGCCACTTTGCGAGCCTGGAGCAGGTGCCCTCGCTCATGGAGGAGGTCATCAAGCGCCGCTGGCAGGACAAGCAGGCCGCGCGCGTCTTCCGCAACGCAAAGTCTGCGCTGTTCCTGGGACGCGGCGTCAACTCCACCACGGCCTACGAGGGTGCGCTCAAGCTGAAGGAGATCAGCTACCTGCATGCCGAGGCCTACCCCGCGGGCGAGATGAAGCACGGCCCGATCGCGCTTCTGGAGCCCGGCTTCCCCGTGGTGGCCATCGTGCCCGCCGACCACGTGCACGACAAGACGGTCAGCAACATCGAGGAGTCCATCGCGCGCGGCGCGACCGTGGTGGCCGTGGCGACCGACGGCGACGAGCGCGTGGCGAAGCTCTGCGAGAACGTGCTGTGGATTCCGCCCTGCCCCGAGGAGTGGGTGGTGCCGCTGGTGGCCGTGGTGCACCTGCAGCTGCTGGCCCGCTACGTGGCCCGCGCGCGCGGCTGCGACGTGGACAAGCCCAGGAACCTGGCAAAGTCCGTCACGGTGGAGTAGGCGTGGCTCGAGTCGGCGTGGGCGTCGGCATGCTCGAGATATCGAGGGTGGCCGGCGCCTTGGAACGGATTCCCAGCTTTGGCGAGAAGGTCTTCTCCGCCGCCGAGCGCGCGTACTGCGACGCGGGCGTGCGCCCCTCCGAGCGCTACGCCCAGTGCCTGGCGGCCCACGGCGCGGTGCTCAAGTCGCTGGGCATGACGGACGCGGCCGGCGTGCGCCTGGGCGACGTGGCCGTCGAGTCCGGCGAGCGCGGGCAGCTCGTGGCGGGGCTTGCGGGCAAGGTGGCGCAGGCGGCGCGCGAGCAGGGGGTCGAGGAGGTCGTGATCTCGCTTTCCCGCACGCACGAGGTGGCCGTGGCCAACGCCGTGGCCATGACGGACGCCGCGCGCCCGCGGCCGCGGGAGGAGCACGACCCCAAGAGGGAGCTCCAGGCCTCCTTCAGGGAGGCAAAGTCGATAATCGACGAGCTCGAGCGGCTCCAGGACGGCATAATGGATACGCTTGAGGGAGAAGGGCAAGACGAGCGTCCCCGCACGGACGAGGCGCCCACGCAAGGCCCTATTGGAGAGTGAGGGGCACATGCAGCCTGTTCTAAACGTTGAGGACGTGAAGCGCGTCGAGTCTGGCCTCACGGAGGTGGGCGTCAGCATCTCCGAGCTCATGCACAGGGCGGGAAACGCCGCCGCGAGCGAGGTCGTCCGCATGGGCGACCTGGGGAGCGTCGCGGTCTTCTGCGGCCTGGGCAACAACGGCGGGGACGGCTGGGTCGCTGCCGAGGCGCTGCTGGGCAAGGGCGTGCCCGTGACCGTCGTCTCGCCCAAGGACCCGGACGCCATCGCGGGCGACCTCGCGCGCGTGGTCGCCAAGAGCGCGCAGGCGGCCGGCGTCAAGATCCTGGTGGCACCGCCGCGCGAGCAGGTGGAGGAGCTCCTCTCGTCCACCGACGTCGTGGTCGACGCCATGCTGGGCACTGGCTTCCACGGCAGCCCCCGCGCGCCCTTCGACATCTGGATCGACTGCATCAACGCGTCCGGCGCGCGCGTGCTTTCCGTCGACGTGCCGAGCGGCCTTTCCGCGCAGACGGGCCTTTCCGCCGGCGAGTGCGTGATCGCGGACACGACCGTGACCATGCTCGTGCTCAAGCCGGGCCTGCTTTCCGACAAGGGTCGCGACGCCTGCGGCGCCATCGTGGTGGCGCCCCTGGCCGAGCAGACCGAGCACCTGGCCGTCGAGGCTGACCCCGTGGCGTGGCGCGCCGACCTGGAGGACTACATCGACGTGCTCGAGCCTGCCTCGAACGCCGTCGACAAGTTCTCGCGCGGCTCCGTGCTCGTGGTGGGCGGCTCCACGCGCTTTGTGGGCGCGCCCATGATGGCGGCCATGGCGGCGGCGCGCGCCGGTGCCGGCTACGTGACGCTCGCCGTGCCCGAGCCCATCGCGCCCATCATCCAGGCGCGCATGATGGAGATCCCGGTGCTGGGCCTGCCCGCGGGCAAGGATGGCACGTTCTCGAACGAGGCGATCCAGCTCGTGGCGGAGCTGGCCGAGAAGCGCACGGCCACGCTGGTGGGGCCCGGCATGCGGGTGAGCTCGGGCACCGTGGGCGTGGTGTCGAGGCTGCTCGAGTCCAAGGTGCCGCTGGTGGTGGACGCCGACGGCCTCAACTGCATCGCGAGGCTCACGTCCAACAGGCTGGACGAGTTCCCGGAGCTGCTGCGCAGGAGCGCGCCTCTGGTGCTGACGCCGCACCGCCGCGAGCTGGGCAGGCTCGTGGGGCTGCAGGACACGCCGCCCGCGTCGCTCACCTCCGCGATGGAGGCCGCGCGCAGGATCGCCTGGGCCGACGGCGGCTCCGAGCTCACCGTCGTGGCGAAGGGCTCGGCCACGGCCTGCGTCGGCGTGGACGTGGCGATACTTCCCAAGCCGGGCCCTGCGGCCCTGGCGACGGCCGGGTCCGGGGACGTGCTCGGAGGCGTGATCGCCGCGTTTCTCGCCCGCGCCAACGTGGAGAACGAGGACATCCCCGTGCTCACGGCGCTCGCGTGCGAGGTCCACGGCTACGCGGGCTCCATCGCGGCGGAGCGCTTTGGCTCGCGCGGCGCGATGGCGCGCGACATCATCGACGCCATCGGCCTTGCCGAGGACGCCCTGGAGGAGCAGATCGCGTTTCCCGACTCTGGCAACGCGGAATAGACTGGAAGGTTGAGCAATGGCGATTGAGTATCCCAAGAACAGGTGGGCGTGGGTCGAGGTAGACCTCGACGCCATCCGCAAGAACACGCGCGCGTTCAAGGCGCTGCTCGAGCCGGGCGTCAAGATGATGTGCGCCGTGAAGGCGGACGCCTACGGCCACGGCGCCGTGGAGTGCGCCAAGACGATGGCGAAGGCCGGCGCGGACCAGTTTGCCGTGGCGACCGTGGACGAGGGCGTTGAGCTGCGCCGAGGCGGCGTGACCGAGCCCATCCTCATGCTGAACGAGTCGCCGCTCGAGAGCCTGGACACGCTGCTCGAGTACGACATCATGCCCGCGGTGTACGACTCCGAGTTTGCGCTGGCCTACGGCGAGCGCGCCGTGGCGCTGGGCAAGGTGGGCAAGTACCACCTTGCCGTGGACACGGGCATGACGAGGATCGGCGTGCTCCCGGCGGACGCCGTGGAGTTCCGCCACATGATCGACTTCCACCGCGGGCTCGAGTGCGCGGGCACGTTCACGCACTTCGCGACCGCGGACGTCATCGGCGACTGGGACTTCAAGCAGCAGGCCAGGCGCTTCATGGACACCGTGGAGGCGCTGCGCCAGGCCAACCTCGAGGTCGGGCTCGTCCATTGCGACAACACGCCGGGCACCATCCTGCACCCGGAGTTCCACAACGACATGTGCCGCGTGGGCATCGGCCTCTACGGCCTGCAGCCCGCGGAGAGCACGGCGCCGCGCATCAAGCTGACGCCCGCCATGAGCGTGCGCGCCCGCGTGCTGCGCGTGACCAACCCCGCCGTGGGCGAGGGCGTGGGCTACGGCCTCACGTACCGCGTGCCCAAGTCGAGCATCCAGATCGCGACCGTGCCCATCGGCTTCGCCGATGGGCTCGCGCGCTCGCTCTCCAACAACATGGACGTGATCGTGAACGGCACGCGCGCCCGCCAGGTGGGCCGCATCTGCATGGACCAGTTCATGTTCGCGGTGGACACGGGCGGCGCACGCGCCTACGAGCAGCCCACGAAGCCGGTGGAGAAGGGCGACGTCGTCACGCTGATAGGCCGTGACGGGGACGAGCAGATCACCGCGGACGAGATGGCCGCGCGTCGCGACACCATCAACTACGAGGTCGTCTGCAACTTCTCGGAGCGCCTCGACAGGATATTTGTCTAGGGGGCGGCCCGCATGCCCGTCATGCACATACCGGGGCACGAGCACCAGCGCCCCAGGGAGGTCTCGCTCGCCGAGATAGAGGACGTCCTGGGCAACTGCCACCGCTGCCCGCTGGGTGACACGCGCACGAACATCGTGTTTGGCGTGGGCGACCCCAACGCGCGCGTGATGTTCATAGGCGAGGGCCCCGGGCGCAACGAGGACCTGCAGGGCGAGCCCTTTGTGGGAGCGGCGGGTCACAAGCTCGACTCGCTCCTCTCCATCGCGGGGCTCACGCGGCAGCAGATCTACATCGCCAACGTGGTGAAATGCCGCCCGCCCTCCAACCGCAACCCCCAGCCGGGCGAGATCGAGGCCTGCTCGCCGTTTTTGCGCGAGCAGATCAGGAGCGTGTGGCCCGACGTGCTGGTGTGCCTGGGCAACTTTGCCACGCAGTTCGTGCTGCGCACGGACAAGGGCGTCACGCACCTGCGCGGCAGGCTCTACCAGACGGGCCACTTCGTGGTGGCGCCCACGTTCCACCCGGCGGCCTGCATCTACCACTCGGACTGGCAGCCGCTGCTCGAGCAGGACCTCGCCATGGTCGGCGCGTGGCTGCGCGAGCACCCGCGCGACGGGGCGGCGCAGCCCGGAACCACGCCCGCGGCGCCGGCGGCGCCCGAGGGTCCCAAGGAGGAGTAGCCATGGGCCAGATCGCAACAAGAAGCGCGAGGGGCGAGTTCTTCTCGACCTCGACGGAAGAGACCATCGGCCTGGGCGAGGCCCTGGGCCGCGTGCTCGGCCCGACGGACGTCCTGGTGCTCACGGGCGACCTCGGCGCGGGAAAGACGCAGCTCACCAAGGGCGTCGCACGAGGCATGGGCGTCACGGACGACGTGACGAGCCCCACGTTCACCATCGAGATGGTCTACGAGGGCTCCACGATGCCCCTCTACCACTTTGACCTGTACCGCCTGGACGACGCCGACCAGCTCGAGGACACGGGCCTGTTCGACGCGATGGGCGTCGACGGACCCTGCCTCATCGAGTGGGGCGAGCAGTTCTCGGACGAGATCGGGGACGACCGCGTGGACGTCTTCGTGTCGCGCCTGGACGACGAGGTGGCGCCCGGCGAGGAGCCGCCGCGCCGCATCAGGCTCGTCGCGCGCAACGCCAGGGGAGAAGAGCTGATCGACCGGCTCGACGCCGAGCTCGGGGCCTGATCCACAGGGCGCTCGACGCCCGGAAAAGAGACTTGCATGCTAGACCACAACCCAGACCAGTCCGGGGCGCTCACCGTCCTTGCCCTGGACACCTCCACCGACATGCTCGCGTGCGCCGTGGCGCGCGTGGACGGCCCGGCGCCCGACGCGGGCGTGACCGTGCTCGCCGCGGGTGACCACCTGTGCCGCCGCCACGCCAACGAGCAGCTCGTCAACACCGCGCTCGACTGCCTGGGCAAGGCGGGCCTCGCCATGTCCGACGTGGACGCGGTCCTCGTGGGGCGCGGCCCCGGCTCGTTCACGGGCGTGCGCATCGGCATCGCCACGGCAAAGGGCCTGGCCTGCGGCCTGCAGCGGCCGCTCTACGGCGCGTCCACGCTCGACGCGGTGGCCTGGCGCGCCTGGGTCGCCGGCACGCGCGGCCTCGTGGCCGTGGTGGACGACGCCATGCGCGGCGAGGTCTATCCCGGCGTCTACAACTTGGACGAGAAGGGCGCCCACCGCACGTTCGAGGCGGAGCGCGTCGTGAAGGCCGACGCCGCGGTGCAGGAGCTCGCGGCCCGTGCGGACGCGGCGGAGCTCACGCTTACGGGCGACGGCCTCAAGAAGTACCGCGACCGCTTCGGGGCGGCAGGCCTCACGCGCATCCTGGACGAGTCGCTCTGGCATCCCACGGCGGAGGGCCTCGCCCGCGCCTGGGCCGCGTCCAGCTCCCGCGGTGCCGGCGACCCGGCGCTCGTGCTACCCATCTACACCCGCCTTTCCGACGCGGAGGAAAACGAGCGCAAGCGCCTGGGCCTCAAGGCGCCCGCGAGCGTCGAGGTCACGGGCGTGGACGACGCCCTTGCCGACCGTCACCTGCAGCTGCGCCCCATGTCCGTCAACGACCTCGACGCCGTGAGCAAGATCGAGTCCGTCGCGTACGCCGGCGCCGCCCACACGCCCTGGACGCGCAAGCTCTTCTACGAGGAGCTCGAGCAGCCAGGCCGCAGCTGGTGGGTCGCGCACGATCTGGGCACGATCATCGGCTTCGCCGGCGGCCACATGGCCGGCGACGACTTTGAGGTGGACGACGTCGCGGTCAGCCCGGACCGCCGCCGCCAGGGCGTGGCCTCGCGCCTCGTCTCGCGCATCTGCTACGACGCGCACGTCCTCAATGCGGCCACGGCGTCGCTCGAGGTGGACGAGAAGAACGAGCCCGCGCGGGCCGCATACGCCTCCCTCGGCTTCAAGGAGGTGGGGCGCCGCCGCGCCTACTACGGCGAGGGGCACGACGCCCTGGTCATGAGGGTCGACCTCCCGCTCAAGGTCGACGCGGAGCACACGCTCGACCACGTGGAGCCGTCGGCGTCCATCAGGCCGTGGCCCATCGCCGTGGGCCCGCGTGACGCCCAGGCCCAGGAGCGTCTTGCGGCCGCGGGACCCCTGGTCCTCTCCATCGAGTCCTCCTGCGACGAGACGGCCATGGCCGTGATCGACTCCCACGGCGAGATCTGCGCCAACGTCGTCGCGACCTCCATCGACTTCCACGCGCGCTTCGGCGGCGTCGTGCCCGAGATCGCCTCGCGCAAGCACGTCGAGGCCGTCGTCGGCGTGTACGAGGAGACCATGGCGCAGGCGGGCAGGCACTTCGGCTGCGACACCCTCACGCCGGCGGACCTCTCCTGCGTGGGCGTCACGGCGGGCCCCGGCCTCGTCGGCGCGCTCGTCGTGGGCGTCGCCTTCGCCAAGGGCCTCTGCGCCGCCACGGGCCTCCCGCTCACGGCCGTCAACCACCTCGAGGGGCACCTGCTCGCGAACCTGTTCGAGACGCCGGACCTCACGCCGCCCTTCGTGGCGAGCCTCGTCTCCGGCGGCAACACCATGCTCGTCCACGTGCGCGACTGGGGCGACTACCAGATCCTCGGCGCCACGATCGACGACGCCGTGGGCGAGGCGTTCGACAAGGTCGCAAAGGCGCTCGGCCTCGGCTACCCCGGCGGCCCCGTCATCTCGCGCCTCGCGGCCAAGGGCAACAAGAAGGCCATCCACTTCCCCCGCGCCATGATGCACAGCCACGACTACCGCTTCAGCCTCTCGGGCCTCAAGACGGCCGTCATCACCTACATCGAGGGCGAGAACAAGGCCGGCCGGCCCATCAACCTGCCCGACCTCGCGGCCTCCTTCGAGGCGGCCGTGATCGACGTGCAGGTCTCCAAGGCCATGACCGCCGTGGACGAGACGGGCGTGTCCGACTTCTGCGTCGGCGGCGGCGTCGCGGCCAACCCGGAGCTCCGCGCGGAGTACCGCAAGAAGTTCGGCCGCCGCGGCGTGCGCGTCACGGTCCCGCCCATGGTCGTCTGCGGCGACAACGGCGCCATGATCGCGGTCGCCGCCCTCAGGAACTACAAGGCCGGCGTGTTCAGCGACCTCTCGCTCGACGCCAACCCCAACGCCAAGCTCGGCTGCTGGTCCGCAAAGGGCGAGAAGCCCGTGGTCAGCGGCCCGTGGCCCAAGGCCAAATAGCAACGGCAACAAACTGGTTCAAAGCATCATGAAGGACACATGCCCGCGGCGCCAAGCGGACATGTGTCCTTTTACCAACCAAAGTCGTTACGCAGTCGTTACGGCCGCTCATTTGGGTCTGCTTCAGGCCCAAATCGTTATAAGGTGTACGTGTGCGCGTAACTTTCTCGCATTAGGTTGCAAGGGGGAGGGGAATGGGTCCCCTCCGGTTGCGTCGCGCGAAAGGGGAAACCAACCGCATCACTCCACAGGGAATCGAGGAAACGATGGAGAACAGCAAGGTCAATGGACGCATTACCGGCCAGACGGGCAAGGCGGGAGGACTGGGCGAGAAGGACATGTCCCGCCGCGGCTTCCTGAAGCTCTCCGGCATCACGGCCTTCACCGCAGGTGGGCTCATGTTCCTCACGGCCTGTGGACCCGCGGCCCAGGGCACCTCGGACAGCAGCTCCTCCAGCTCGTCCAAGTCCTCCAAGAAGACCGTCCTCGGCGACGGCAAGAAGATGCGCGTCGGCATGGAGGCCGCTTACGCCCCCTACAACTGGCAGACGACCACCAAGACCGAGTACACCATCCCCATCGAGAACGTCGACGGCGCCTATGCCGACGGCTATGACGTGCAGTTCGCCAAGATCGTCGCCAAGGCGCTCGACATGGAGCCCGTCGCCGTCAAGATGAGCTTCTCCGGCCTCATCGACGCCCTCAACAACGGCCAGATCGACGTCATCATCGCCGGCATGTCCGCGACGGCCAAGCGCAAGCAGTCCGTCGACTTCTCCACCCCGTACTTCGTGGGCGGCTTCGGCCTCCTCGTCAAGAAGGGCTCCAAGTACGCCAACGCGACCTCGCTCAAGGACTTCTCGGGCGCCGCGGTCCTCGGCCAGAAGGACACGCTGCTCGACACCGTCATCGACGAGATCCCCAACGTCAACCACCTCACCCCGGTCGACTCCGTCCCCAACCAGCTCTCGCAGCTCAACCAGGGCACGTGCGACGCCATCACGTACAACACCGAGAACACCAACGGCTTCCTCAAGGCCAACCCTGACCTCGTCGCCATCCAGTTCGAGAAGGGCAAGGGCTTCAAGGAGACCGTCCCGGCCAACGTCGGCCTCAAGAAGGGCCAGAAGGCCATCCTCGCCAAGATCAACAAGGCGATCAAGGCCGTCGACCAGGACACCCGCACCAAGATGTTCGACGCCTGCGTCGAGCGCCAGCCGTCGTAGCCAGGCGTGCGTCACGCAAGATAGCTTCGTAAGGACGTGCCCCCGTGGTCGCGCAGACGACGGGGACACGCATTGCTTTTAAGGAGGTCGTGCCCATGGGCACAACTCAGGAGGCCCAGGAGCCTTCGATGGAAGAGGAGAAGGGCGGCCTCGTCCGCTTCTTCGCGAGCGACCACCGCTACGTGCTGCTCGGCACGAGCGTCGTGGCGCTCATCGGCATGTGGTTCTCCATGCAACCGCGCTCGAGCCAGAGCTTCCTCGCCAACGCCTACGCTCTCGAGGTCGTCATGTACTACGCGCTCATGGCGTGGGTCGTCGTCTCGCTGGTCGCGCTCGTGACCAAGCTCGTGCACTGGCGTGACTACCAGCAGAAGTCCCCGTTCGCAAAGCCGGCGGCCAAGCATGTGGAGCGGATCTGCTCCTACGTGGTCTGGCTCTTCTCGGCCGTGCTCTTCGTGGACCGCGCGATCATGGGCTTCGTCGCCATCGTCAAGTCCGCCGTGGGCTCCAACGCCAACCCGCAGGACTTCGTGGGCGGCATGGTGTACATGGTCTACAAGGGCCGCGGCATCTTCGCGAGGGGCATCGCCACCACGATCGAGCTCGCCGTCTTCGGCACCGTCATCGCGTTCTTCCTGGCGCTGCTCCTCGTGTTCCTGCGCCTGCAGCAGATCGACCGCCCGGACAACGACTTCGTACGCTTCCTCAAGGTCATCGGCTGCGGCTTCGCCAAGGTGTACTCCGCCGTGGTGCGCGGCACGCCGATGATGGTCCAGTCGCTCATCATCTACTTCGCGGGCTTCGCCGTGCTCTCCGGCTCTGGCATGAGCACCAACGACATCCGCGCCGTGTGGTCCACGTTCGTCGCTGGCCTCGTCACGATCTCGCTCAACTCCACCGCGTACATGATGGAGGTCCTGCGCGGCGGCATCGAGGCCGTCGACCCCGGCCAGACCGAGGCGGCGCGCTCGCTCGGCCTCTCGCAGTGGCAGGCCATGAGCAAGGTCGTCTTCCCGCAGGGCATCAAGAACTCCATCCCGGCGCTCTCCAACGAGCTCGTCATCAACATCAAGGATTCCTCGGTCCTCTCGGTCATCGGCGTGTTCGACCTCATGTTCGCCACCACGACCGTCGCCGGCATCTACTACCGCCAGCTCGAGACCTACATCGCCGCGGCCGTCTGCTACCTCATCCTCACGATGGTCGCCTCCAAGCTCCTCTCCATGCTGGCCAAGCACCTCGACGCACCCGCGATGGGTCCCGCCCTGTCCTCCTCCGAGGTCGCCGTGACCACGGGCATCGCCGGCTCCGCGGATCAGACGATCAAGGTGGACGTCGACCATACGGAAGACCGCGTCAGAAGGGGAGGCATGTAAGCCATGGCAAGCGAGAGCACCCAGGGCCGTGAGCCCGTCATCAGGATCGAGGGCCTGCGCAAGAGCTTTGGCAAGCACGTCGTCCTGCGCAACATCGACTTCGAGGTCATGCCCGGCGAGGTCGTGACCATCATCGGCGCGTCCGGCTCCGGCAAGTCGACGCTGCTGCGCTGCATCAACCTGCTCGAGACGCCCGACGCCGGCCACGTGTGGTTCCACGGCCAGGACCTCGCGGCCGAGCACGTGGACGTGAACAAGCTGCGCGAGAAGATCGGCATGGTCTTCCAGGGATTCAACCTCTTCAACAACCTCAACGTGCTCCAGAACTGCACGCTCGCGCCCGTCACGCTCAAGAAGGCGAGCAAGGCCGACGCCGAGGCCGAGGCGATGCGCCACCTGGACGAGGTGGGCCTAGCGGACTTCGCAAAGTCGCCCGTGACGTCGCTCTCCGGCGGCCAGAAGCAGCGCGTCGCCATCGCGCGCGCCCTGTGCATGAAGCCCGACCTCATGCTGTTCGACGAGCCCACGTCCGCCCTCGACCCCGAGATCGTGGGCGAGGTCCTCTCCGTCATGCGCGACCTCGCCAAGGACGGCATGACCATGGTCGTCGTCACGCACGAGATGGAGTTCGCCAAGAACGTGTCCGACAAGGTCGTCTTCATGGACCAGGGCGTCATCGCCGAGGAGGGCGACCCGCGCCAGATCTTCACCAACCCCAAGAAGCCTCGCACGCGCGAGTTCCTCTCGCGCTACCTGGAGGACAAGCCCGACCAGGTGCAGGAGGCATAGGCATGGCGGACGTGTGGCGGTTCTTCTCGCACGAGGACGACTACCCGGACCTCAACGAGGACGAGCTGTGCCAGCGGCTGGGCCACGCGCTCTCCATCCCCACGGTGGACGGCCCCACGCACGACGGCACGGACTGGGCAGCCTTCGACGAGCTCGAGGAATTCTTCCGCAGGGCCTACCCCTACGTGTTCGAGACGGCGGAGGTCGAGAAGGTCGACCATTCGCTCATGCTCACGCTCCACGGCAGCGACCAGACCCTGCGCCCGGCCATGTTCATGGGCCACATGGACGTGGTTCCCGTCGTGGCCGGCACGGAGGGCGACTGGACGCATGACCCGTTTGGCGGCTACGTCGACGGCGAGTACGTCTGGGGCCGTGGCGCGCTCGACATGACCGACCAGGTCGTGGGCGTGCTCGAGGCCGTGGAGTACGCGCTGCGCCACGGCTGGGAGTTCCGCCGCACGCTCCTGGTGTGCCTGGGCCAGGACGAGGAGACCCTCCAGTCCGGCGCCCGCGCCATGGGCCGGCTCCTGGAGCGGCGCGGCGTGCGCCTTGAGTTCTTGCTGGACGAGGGCGACTACGACGTCGTGGACGCCTCCGTCTACGGCGCGCCCGGCTGCCACTGCATGCCCGTGGGCCTGGCCGAGAAGGGCTACGCCGACGTCGTGCTGACCGTGCGGAGCGCGGGCGGGCACTCGTCGAACCCCTTTGGCGGCACGTCGCTGGCACGCCTTGCCAAGGCGATCGACCGCGTGGCCAGCGACGCCTGGCCGGTCGAGCTGATCGACGTGGACCGCACGATGCTCCAGACCCTGGCCCCCCACATCACGCAGGAGCCGCTCGCGAGCCTGACCGCAGGCGGCCGTGCCGCCATCGATGCCAACGCGGACGCCATCGCGCGCGTGTTCGCGGCGACGCCCGCGCTCTATCCGCTGGTCACCACCACCGTTGCCCCCACCATGATCGAGGGCTCGTCCCAGCAGTCCAACGTGATGCCGCAGGACATGAGCGCCACGATCAACTTCCGGATCCTGCCCGGCACGACCATGGACGATATAGAGGCCCGCGTCCACGAGCTGGTTGACGACCTTGGTGTCGAGGTCCTTCTCGACCGCTCCGTCAGCAACGGCCCCTCGCACACGTCGCGCTCGGACGGCGTGGGCTTTGCCCTGCTCGAGTCCGTGGCGTCGCGCTACTTTTGCGACCCGCAGACCGCCGAGCCGCTCCCACTCGTGCCGTCCCTGGAATCGGGCGCGACAGACGCTAGTATGTACGAGGGGGTATGCGACGCGTGCCTGCGCTTCTCGCCCTTCGTCGCGGACGCGGACGAGATCGAGCGCGGGGTGCACGGCACCAACGAGCGCATCACGCGCCGCTCCTACCTGCAGGGAATCAGGTTCCTCATCCGCCTCGTTCAGGAGGCACTACTCTAGGGAGTGTTCACCGTGGGCTCACTCAGCGCCGTCCGTTCCAACCACGTCTACCTGGACGAGGCGCATCCAGACGCGCGGTGCGCCCTCGTCATGGACGGCGACGCCATAGCGGACGTCGTGGCGCCGGAGCGCCTGGCAGACGTGCTGCCCGAGGGCGCCCCGGTGCGCGACTTTGGCGACGCCTTCGTCTGCCCCGGCTTCCACGACGCCCACCAGCACGTCTTCCACACGGCGCTCTTCAGGAGCGACCTCGCGCTCTCCTACGCGGGCACGAGCGAGAAGGACTGCGTCCGCAGGATGCAGGAGTTTGCCCAGGCGCACCCCGGCGACGGCTGGCTCTTGGGCCAGGGCTTCCGCTGGGCGCTCTGGGACCCGGCCGTGCCGCCCACCAAGGCCTCACTCGACGCGGCCTTCCCCAACCGCCCCGTCTGCATGTACGAGGGCGACCTCCACACGCTCTGGGTCAACAGCGCCGGCCTCGCCGCGCTGGGCATCACGGAGGACACGGAGCCTCCCAAGGGCGGCTTCTTCGACCGCGACGCGGACGGCCACCTCACGGGCGTCATCCACGAGGCCGCGGGCATGTACTACGTGGCCAAGGTCTTCGCGAGCCTGCCGCGCCAGAAGGTGATCGACGCCTATCGCGACTACATGCGGATGAGCCTCTCCCAGGGCATCACGAGCGTGTGCGACATGGCCCTGTGCGCCATCCCCGGCACGGACTTCGTCTACGACGACATCTACCGCGAGCTGCTTGGAGCCGGGCAGATCCCCATGCGCTTCAACCTGTACCCCCAGAACGTGGGCGAGTTCGACCGCGTGGAGCGCCTGCAGCGCGAGTTCACGGGCAGTCTCGTGCGCGTGCCCGGCACCAAGCAGTTCTTCGACGGCATATCGAGCGCGCACACGGCGTGGCTGCACGAGCCCTACGCCAACCCCTACTTCCCGGGCGACTGCGGCCGGCCCACCGTCGACCCGGAGGTCATGCGCGGCTACGTGCTCGCCGCGGCGGAGCGGGGCATCGCCACGCGCATCCACACCATCGGCGACAAGGCCATCAGCTGCGCCATCAAGATCTTTACGGAGGCGCGCGAGAAGTACGGCCGCCCTCGGCTGGGCATGAACGCCATCGAGCACATAGAGAACCTCACGCCCGAGGACGTTCGGGCCATGGCCAAGATCGACCTCGTGGCCTCCGTCCAGCCGCAGCACGTGGTGATCGACGTGACGCAGCCGGAGCGCGACCTTGGCCCCGAGCGCGCGAGCTTCATGTGGCCGTTCGCGACCTACCGCAAGGAGGGCGTCACCATGGCCTTCGGCACGGACTCGCCCTGCGTGCCCGACCGCGCGATGGAGGTCCTGAGCTGCGCCGTCACGCGCGAGGTGCCGCGGACCAACCAGCCGGCGGGCGGGTGGCTCCCCCAGGAGCGCATCCCCATGGCGCAGGCGATCGACGCCTACACGCGCGGGCCGGCGCGCCTGGTCGGCCGCGAGGCCGAGCTGGGCACGCTCGCGCCCGGCAAGCTCGCGGACTTCGTGGTGCTCGACGCCAACCTCATGCAGGCGGACCCCGAGCGCATCCAGGACGTGAAGGCCATCGCCACGTACGTGGGCGGCACCCCGGTATGGGAGGCATAGCATGCAGGACGGATTCATCAAGGTCGCGGCACGCACCCCCATGGTGCGCGTGGCCGACGTGGACGCCAACGTGGAGGGCATCGTGCGGGAGGTGAGGGAGTCCTTCTCGCTCGACGGCGCGCGCGTGATTGTGCTGCCCGAGCTCGCCGTGACGGGCTACACCTGCGAGGACCTCTTCTGGCAGGACGAGCTGCTCAATGCGGCCGAGAAGGGCGTGGCCACCATCGCGGAGGGTACGTCCAAGGTGGACGCCCTGGTGCTGGTCGGCGCCCCCGTGCGTGCGGGCGGCAAGCTCTACAACTGCGCCGTCGCGCTCTGCCACGGCAGGGTGCTGGGCATCGTGCCCAAGGCGCACATCCCCAACTACAACGAGTTCTACGAGGCGCGCCACTTCACGGCGGGCCCGGCGGACGTGACGCGCCTGGACTTTGCCGGCCAGGAGGGCGTTCCCTTTGGCACGAGGCAGCTCTTCCGCTGCGCCACGGTGCCCAACCTCGTGGTCGCGGCGGAGGTGTGCGAGGACCTCTGGGTGCCCGAGCCGCCCTCCATCGCGCACGCGCTGGCGGGCGCGACCGTGATCTGCAACCTGTCCGCCTCCAACGCGATCGTGGGCAAGGCCGCCTACCGGCGCAGCCTCGTGACGGGGCAGTCCGCGCGCCTGGTGGCGGGCTACGTGTACTGCAGCGCCGGATGGGGCGAGTCCACGCAGGACCTCGTGTTCTCCGCGCACGACATGGTGGCGGAAAACGGCTCCCTGCTCGCGGAGGGGCGCCCGTTTGGCGAGGCAAGCGCCACGAGCGAGGTCGACGTGGACATGCTCGCCGCGGAGCGCCGGCGCCTGAGCACGTTCGTGAGCGCGCCCACGGCGGAGGCCGCGGGCTACGTGGCCACGTCCTTCTCGCTCGAGGTGGAGCAGACGGAGCTCACGCGCGCGGTGGACCCGCACCCGTTTGTGCCGTCCGACCCGGCTCAGCGCAACGCCCGCTGCGAGGACGTGCTTTCCATCCAGTCGTATGGGCTCGCCAAGCGCCTGGCGCACACGCACTCGCGCTCGGCCGTCATCGGCGTCTCCGGCGGGCTGGACTCCACGCTGGCGCTCCTGGTGATCGCGCGCGCCTTCGACATCCTGGGGATGGACCACGCGGGCATCATCGCGGTCACGATGCCGGGCTTTGGCACGACGGAGCGCACGCACGGCAACTCCGAGGTGCTGGCCGATGCGCTGGGCGCCACCCTGCGCGAGGTGAGCATCACCAAGGCCGTGCGCCAGCACTTCGCGGACATAGGGCATGACGAGAAGGACCACTCCGTCACCTACGAGAACGCCCAGGCCCGCGAGCGCACGCAGATCCTGATGGACGTCGCCAACCAGGAGGGCGGCCTCGTGGTGGGCACGGGCGACCTGTCCGAGCTGGCGCTGGGCTGGGCCACGTACAACGCGGACCACATGAGCATGTACGGCGTGAACGCCTCCGTGCCCAAGACGCTCGTGCGGCACCTGGTGCGCTACGTGGCCGACACGACGGACTCCGACGCGCTTTCCGAGGTGCTTCTGGACGTGCTGGACACGCCCGTGTCCCCGGAGCTGCTGCCGGCGGAGGAGGACGGCACCATCGCGCAGCGCACGGAGGACCTGGTGGGCCCCTACGAGTTGCACGACTTCTTCCTGTACCAGGTGCTGCGCCGCGGCTTTGCCCCGCGCAAGGTGCTGCGGCTGGCGCGCCACGCGCTGGGCGACTCCTACGACGACGCCACGATCGTCAAGTGGCTGCGCACGTTCTACCGGCGCTTCTTCTCGCAGCAGTTCAAGCGCAGCTGCCTGCCGGACGGGCCCAAGGTGGGCTCGGCGGCCGTGTCGCCCCGCGGCGACCTGCGCATGCCCTCCGACGCCTGCTCCGCGCTCTGGCTGAGGGAGCTCGAGGGGTTGTAGGTTCCGGGGCGCCCGCGGGCACGTCTTGCCCCGTCACAACTGGCTTTGGCTGGCCTCCCCTGGTCCCGGTCTGGGGCCGGGGGAGGTTCTTCTCGCCCGCGTGGGGATGCCGGGGCGCGACTACCGGCTACCATGCGTTGACTTGTGCGAGAAAATCTAAGTGTCTGTAGGAAGATTTTTTCTCTTGTGTGGTATAAGAATTTCGTTCTGGGTAGAATTCAGAACGTTGGACAGGTGCGGGGGAGCAAGTTCCCCCTCGACCAATAGGATGTGCTGCTAGCACGAAAGTGGGAGGTTTTGACTATGACTCTTAAGCCTTTGGGTGACCGCGTTCTCGTTAAGCCCGCTCCCAAGGAGGAGAAGACCGCCAGCGGCCTCTACATCTCTTCCGGCGCGCAGGAGAAGCCGCAGCGCGGCGAGGTCATCGCCGTCGGTGCCGGCAAGGTCAACGACAAGGGCGAGCGCGTCGTCCCCGACGTCAAGGTTGGCGACCAGGTCTACTACGGCAAGTTCGGCGGCAGCGAGGTCAAGGTCGACGGGGAGGACTTCCTCCTGCTTCGCGCCGACGACATCTACGCGATCATTACCGACTAGCCTCGGTAGCTCTTCTCTGCTAAGAAATTCCTGACACGGAGGTACAGATAATGGCAAAGGACATCGTTTTTGGCACCGACGCTCGTGCCAAGCTCGCCAAGGGCGTCAACACGCTCGCTGACGCAGTCACCACCACGCTTGGCCCCAAGGGCCGCTACGTGGCGCTGCAGCGCTCCTACGGCGCCCCCACGATTACGAACGACGGCGTGTCCGTCGCTAAGGAGATCGAGCTCAAGGACCCGATCGAGAACATGGGCGCCCAGCTGGTGAAGGAGGTCGCCACCAAGACCAACGACACCGTGGGTGACGGCACCACCACCGCAACGCTGCTTGCCCAGGTCATCGTGAACGAGGGCCTGCGCAACGTCGCCGCCGGCGCCAACCCGATCGCAATCCGTCGCGGCATCGACAAGGCCGTCGACGCCGCCGTCGCCGAGATGAAGAAGATGTCCACGGACGTCTCCACCTCCGACCAGATCGCCTCCGTCGGCACCATCTCCGCCGGCGACCCCGAGATCGGCAAGAAGATCTCCGAGGCCATGGAGGTCGTGGGCAAGGACGGCGTCATCACCGTCGAGGACTCCCAGACCTTCGGCATCGACATCGACACCGTCGAGGGCATGCAGTTCGACAAGGGCTACATCTCCCCGTACTTCGCGACCAACAACGACACGATGACCGCCGAGCTGCAGAACCCCTACATCCTGATGACTGACCAGAAGATCAGCAACATCCAGGACATCCTGCCCGTGCTCGAGGCCATCCAGAAGAGCGGCTCGCCGCTGCTCATCATCGCGGAGGACGTCGAGGGCGAGGCCCTGGCGACCCTGATCCTCAACAAGCTCCGTGGCACGCTGAACGTCGCCGCCGTGAAGGCCCCTGGCTACGGCGACCGCCGCAAGCGCATGCTCGAGGACATCGCAATCCTGACCGGCGGCCAGGTTGCCATGAAGGAGCTCGGCGTCGAGCTGTCCGACATCACCGCTGAGATGCTCGGCCGCGCCAAGTCCGTCAAGATCACCAAGGACAACACCACGATCGTCGACGGCGCTGGCTCCAAGGAGGCCATCGAGGACCGCATCTCCCAGATCAAGGGCGAGATCGAGCACACCGACTCCGACTTCGACAAGGAGAAGCTGCAGGAGCGCATGGCAAAGCTCTCCGGTGGCGTCGCGGTCATCAAGGTCGGCGCTGCTACCGAGGTTGAGCTCAAGGAGATCAAGCACCGTATCGAGGACGCGCTGCAGGCCACGCGCGCAGCTGTCGAGGAGGGCATCGTCGCTGGTGGCGGCGTCGCGTTCCTGGAGGCCAGCAAGGCCCTGGACGGCGTCGAGGTTGCCGACGCTGACGAGCAGATTGGTGTCGACATCATCCGCAAGGCCCTCTACGCGCCCGTGAAGACCATCGCGTCCAACGCCGGCTTCGAGGGCTCCGTCGTGGTCGAGAAGATCAAGGGCCTGCCCGAGGGCGAGGGCCTGAACTCCGCCAACGGCAAGTGGGGCAACATGATCGAGATGGGCGTCCTCGACCCCGTCAAGGTCACCCGCACCACGCTCCAGAACGCCGCTTCCGTCGCGTCCCTGATCCTCATCACCGAGGCGACCGTCTCCGACGAGCCGAAGGACACCACCATCGAGGAGGCCATCTCCGCGGCTGCCGCACAGGGCGGCCAGGGTGGCGGCATGTACTAAGGCGTAGCGAGCGCCCATAGGCATCAAGCCAACACGGCCCGGACCCAAGGAGGCTCGTCCCCCTGGGCCCGGGCCTTTTTGTATGCGTCTGCGGCCGTGGCGCCGTCGTGCTGTGGAGCGGCGCCTAAAGCGGTACAATTGCAGCTCGTGGAAGAAGGGGGAGACATGGCAGGCAAGCGCGACGTTATCGACGACCTGATCGACATCCAGAACGACTGGAAGGCCGTCAAGAACCCGTTCGGGGGCATCGCGGATTCCCTCGCGGCGGACCCGGACTCGCAGAACCTGTACGACCCGTCCAACTACAAGGAGCGCCCGCGCATCAGCTCGCTCTTCTGCTTTGACGTGGCCTCCGGCGACATGAAGGCCTGCACCAGGTGCCTGGACGTCTGCCCCGTGAACGCCATCACCATCACGAAGAACGGCGTCAAGCTTGCGGACAACTGCCGCAAGTGCGGCCTGTGCAGCGCCGCGTGCCCGACGGAGGTCTTCGTGGCGTACAACGTGACGCCCAAGAGCCTGTACGACAAGATCTCCCAGATCGCGAGCGAGTACGAGCAGTGCTACGTCACGTGCACGCGTGCGCTCGGCCGCATCCCCAAGGACAACGAGGTCCTGCTGCCATGCGTCGGCGCGGTCTCCAAGGAGACGTGGTTCGCCCTTCTCGCCGAATACAAGAACATCAGCATCTACCTGCCGTTGGGCATCTGCGACAAGTGTCGCACCACGACGGGCGAGCGCGCGTTCTCGGACGCCATCGCCGAGGGTGAGGAGCTGAGCCACGGGGCGATGGGCCTCGAGGTGAGCGAGAAGGACATGACGCACGAGCAGACGCGCGAGTTCAAGCGCGGCCAGTTCATGTCGTCCATGGTGAGGGCGGGCGCGTCCGCGGTCTCCGCCACGAACCCCATGGTCGCCGGCGCGGCGGCCGTCGCGAACAAGATCCAGGCCCACTCCGACAAGATGGTGGAGCTCCAGAACTCGCTCGAGCGCGCCGTGGGCGCCAAGACGAGCGAGCGCGACCGCCGCATCCTGACGCAGGGCAGGAAGATCATGCTCACGACCCTCCAGGCGCGCAACGCCCTGGCCAAGGGCTTTGCCGATCTCGAGGTCCCCGCGTGCGACCCGACGCTCTGCACGGCCTGCGGCGACTGCGTCGAGGCGTGTACGCTTCATGCCTGCGACCTCGACCACGAGGGGCACTTCTCCGTCGAGCCGGCGTACTGCGTCAACTGCGGCGTCTGCGCGAAGGTCTGCCCCGAGGGCGCCCTCACCATGAGGAAGTGCGACACGGCGGACCTCTGCATCCGCGACGAGGAGGCGGAGCGCCGCAAGCGCGCCGCCGAGAAGCAGAAGGCCAGGATCGAGAAGACCAAGGCTGAGGGCAAGAAACAGCTGAACCGGGTGCTCGACGGGCTCGAGCGCCTTGCGGACGATTAGGAACCAGAGCCGCCCGAGCGGCTGGACCAGACGGAGATGAGGACGTGTCACTTTCAATCGGCATCGTAGGCCTTCCCAACGTGGGCAAGTCGACCCTGTTCACGGCGCTCACGCGCAAGGGCGGCTTCGCGGCAAACTATCCCTTCGCGACGATCGACCCCAACGTGGGCATCGTGGACGTGCCCGACGCGCGCCTCGACAAGCTCGCCGAGATGGTGCACCCCGCGAGGATCGTGCCCGCGAGCGTCGAGTTCGTTGACATCGCAGGCCTCGTCAAGGGCGCGTCCGAGGGCGAGGGCCTCGGCAACCAGTTCCTCGCCAACGTCCGCAACTGCGACGCCATCTGCGAGGTCGTTCGCTACTTCAAGGACCCCAACGTCATGCGCGAGACCGGCAGGACCGGCGCCTTCGTCGACCCGGCGGCCGACGTCGACACCATCCAGACCGAGCTCATCCTCGCGGACCTCGGCTCGCTCGACCGCTCCATCCCCAAGCTCGAGAAGGAGGCCAAGCGCGACAAGGAGATGAAGCCGCGCCTGGACGTCGCACTCAAGCTGCAGTCCTGGCTGAACGAGGGCAACCGCGCGGCCACCTGCGACCTCACCGACGACGAGCGCGCCGCCGCGCACGACCTCTTCCTCCTCACGATGAAGCCCATGCTCTACGTGGCCAACTGCGACGAGGACCAACTGCACGACGACCTCGAGATCGACGGCCAGAAGGCCATCCCCATCTGCGCCGAGGTCGAGGCGGAGCTTGCCGACCTCGACCCCCAGGAGGCGTCCGAGTACCTGGAGTCCATGGGCCTCGAGCGCTCCGGCCTCGAGACGCTGGCGCAGGCGGCATACCACCTGCTTGGCCTGCAGAGCTTCTTCACCGCAGGCCCCAAGGAGGTCCGCGCCTGGACGGTGCGCATCGGCGCAAAGGCCCCCGAGGCCGCCGGCGTCATCCACTCCGACTTCGAGAAGGGCTTCATCAAGGCCGAAACCATCAGCTACGATGACTACGTGAGCCTCGGCGGCGAGCAGGGTGCCAAGGAGGCTGGCCGCATGCGCATGGAGGGCAAGGACTACGTCGTCCAGGACGGCGACATCATGGTCTTCCGCTTCAACGTGTAGGAGCCGCAGGCAGGCGCAAGCCAGCATAGACATGCAATAAAAACGGGCGCCCTTCTCCCCTGGGTACGGTGGGGGAGAAGGGCGCCTTCCTTTGCTTTTGCTTGCTGCTGGGGTGACGGGGCGTGCCGACTAGTTGCCCGTGGACGTGGTCGTCGTGCCCGTCGTCGTGGCCGACGCGGTGCCCGTGGCCGTCGCGGTGCCGCTCGTCCAGTCGGTGCCGAACACGACCACGACGTCGACGGAGCTGTCCCAGTTGCCGTCGTTGGCGACGGGCGCCACGCTGAGCCCGAGCGACTTGGCGACGCCGGCGGCGTTGGCCGCGGAGTCGCCGTTGTAGTAGACGGCGGTCTTGCTCTGGACGCTCGGGGCGTCGTTGGTGCTGGTGGTGAAGCCCGCGCTGGAGAGGGTCGATGCGCCCTTGCCGGCCACGCCCGCCGTCGTCGTGCCGTTGAGCACGAGCACCGTGCCGGAGTACTCGGGCGTTACGGTCGTGCCGCTCGAGGACGAGTCGTCAGAGCTGCCGGAGTCGTCGGAGGTGGAGGTGCTCACGCCCACGGAGCCCGCGACGCCCGCCGTGAAGTCCTGCGTGGAGCTGCTGTAGGGCGGCAGGCCCTTGTCCACGCGCTCCATGATCTTGGCCCACGCGTCCGCGTCGGCCACCTCGTACCACGTGTTGTTCACGTACTCGGAGGTGGTGGGGCACTGGCCGGAGTAGATGTCCTTGTCCACGTCGATGCCGGCAAAGTTCGTCGCGAGCGAGGTGATGGAGCTTACCGTCATGTCCGTCGTGACATAGCCGGCGAGCGTGTTGACCGTGGATACGATCGTGGCGGCGCCCGAGCTCATGACCTTCTTGATCACGGCGCCAATCAGCATGCGCTGGTTCGCGGCGCGATAGAAGTCGCCGCCGCCGTAGCTGTCGTACGCATGGCGCGCGCGGCCCAGCAGCGCCGCTGTCTTGCCGTCGAGCGTCTGCTTGCCCGCGGGCAGGTCGAGCCCGGTGTATTTGGGGTCCTTCACGGCGACGGGGAGGTTCACGGTCACGCCGCCGATGGCGTCCACCACCTCCGCAAAGCCGTCCATGTCGATCTCCGCATAGTGTGAAATGCTCACGCCGGCAAACTTGCTCACGACCTCGGTCGCATAGGCCGCCCCGCCAAACGAGTAGGCGGCGTTGATCTTCTGGGTTCCGTGGCTGCCCATGTCGATCATGGTGTCGCGCGGGATGGAGATCAGCGTGACCTTCTTGTTGCGCGGGTCCACGCGCGCAAGGATGATCGTGTCGGTGCGGTAGGCGCTGTAGTCCTTTCCGTACTCGGCGCTGTCCGCGCGCTCCTCGTCCTTGTCGATGCCCAGCAGCAGCATGTAGAACGGGTCGCCCGGGTCCTTGGTCTCCACCAGGGCCTTGCGGAGCTTCGTGTCCACGCCCGCGTTGATCGTGCTGTTGATGTGGTGGATGTACGCCGCCACGGCCACGCCACCAGAGACAATCACTGCCAGGATCGCGACGAGCACCGTGCGCAGGACGTGGTGACGGCCACGGCGCCTGCGCTTCTCGATGTACTCGCCCGCGCCCTTTGCCCTTGAGTAGCGCGGTGCGTTGGGGTTCGACGGCACTTCCGGGCGAGAAGAACGGCCCTCGCGGCCGGCATGGCCAAATCCCGCATGCGCGGTGCGGGCGGACTTGTCGCGACCGGAGCCGGCGTTAAACCCAAACTTCCGAGACGACGCGCCGCTGCTCCCATGGCCCGCCTTGGGGACGTCGGGAAGCGGGGCCTGGATCTGCCCGTCCGCGGCACCGGATGCCTGCGGTGCCTTCGCGCTGTGCTTACCCACGTCTCCTCCTTGTGCGACCTCCGCGCAACGTCGGCGCGGGCGCCGCGTTTATGACTGATCCTGTCCCAGCACCACAATAACGTCCTGGGAGTTTCCGTAGCTTCCGTCGTTGGCGACTGGGGTCACATCCAGGCCAAGCGTCTTCACGACGCCCTTTGCCTTGGCGAGCCCGTCGGGTCCGTTGTAGATGACCTCCGTGGTCGTGACGAGGCCGTTGGCGTTGCCGGACTGCGCCTGGAAGCCCGCGGCGGAAAGCTCGCTCGCCTTCTGGCCCGCAAGGCCGTTCACGCCGGAGCCGTTCAGTACGGTCACGCTGCCGGAGTACTCGGCCTTGGTGGAGCTCGAGCTGGAGCTGGAGTCCGAGTCGTCGCTCGAGCTCGAGTCGTCCGTCGTGGTCGTGGTGCTGCCGCCCGAGGCCGCCACGCCCGCGGTCGGGTCCTGGTCGGAGCTCGAGTAGGGCGACTTACCGGCGTCCACGCGCTTCATCATCTTCTGCCAGGCCTCGTCGTCCATGATTTCGTACGAGACGCCGCCGATGTACTTGCCCTCGGTGGGGGCGAGGCCGCTCATGATGCTCTTGCTGGTGTCCATGCCGCGCATCTGGCTCGCGAGGGACACGATGTCGCTCGCGCTCATGTCCGTGTTCACCATGTCCGCCATGGCGTTCACGGTCTTCGTCATGGTCGAGAGGCTGCTCTTGAGCACCTTCTTGGCGACGGCGGTAATGACGGCGCGCTGGTTGGCGGCGCGATAGAAGTCGCCGGCGCCGTAGCTGTCATATGCGTGGCGCGCGCGGCAGAGCAGTGCCGCGGTCTTGCCGTCGAGCTTCTGCTTGCCCGCGGGCAGGTCGAGCTTGGTGTAGTTGGGGTCCTTCACGGCCACGGGCAGCGTCACGGTGACGCCTCCCACCGCGTCGACCACGTCCTCCATGCCGTCCATGTCGATCTCGGCGTAGTGGGATATGCTCACGCCGGCGACCTTCTCCACCATCTTGACGGCGTAGCTCGCGCCGCCGATGGAGTATGCCGCGTTCAGCTTCTGCGTGCCGTGGCTGCCCATGTCGACCTTGAGGTCTCGCGGGATCGAGACCATCGTGACCTTCTTCTTCTGCGGGTCGATGCGCACGAGCATGATGGAGTCCGAGCGGTAGGCGCTCGAGCTGGAGCCAAACTGCTTGCTCGAGCTGCGCGAGCTGTCCTTGTCCACGCCAAGGAGCAGCATGTAGAACGGCTCGCCGGCCTCCTTGGTGGTGAGCGTGCTCATGAGCTTGTTGTCGAGGTTGCCCCTCAGGCGCGAGTTGAGGTTGTTGACGTAGGCCCAGACTGCCGCGCCACCCGCAACGATGACCGCGAGCACCGTCACGAGGACGACCCTCAGGATCCTGTGAGTCCTGCGCCTGCCCTGCGCCTGCGCATAGTGCGCGCGCGACGAGTGGCGAGAGAGGGAGCGTGCGTCCCTCAGGAGGTCGTTGTCCCTCATGTTCCTTCGCGCCAAGGCGATTCCTTCCGTTGGAGCGGCGCTTGACGAAAGCCCAACCAATTAATATTACATACCGCCAGCTAACACCTTACGAAGTCCATAAAGTGCAAGGCAATCCCTAAAAAACACAAGGCAACCGGCCGTCCCGCAGGGCCCAGGGCGAGAAACTCTGTTCTTCTCGCGCCAAGCCCCTCCGTGGGCGGCATGCCGGCGCCAGTCGTGGCATGATAGCTTGTGGCTTTCTTTAACACCGATTGCGGAGGAATCCATGCAGAACAACAGGCCCAAGCAGTTCGTGGCTGTCTTCGACTTTGGCGCACAGTACGGTCAGCTCATCGCAAGGCGCGTTCGCGACCTGCACGTGTACTCCGAGATCGTCCCGTGTGACATCTCCGCGGACGAGCTCGCGGCCATGGCCCCCTCCGCCATCATCCTTTCCGGCGGCCCCGCCTCGGTCTACGCGGACGACGCGCCCGACATGGACGCCCGCGTGTTCGAGCTCGGCGTCCCCGTGCTCGGCTTCTGCTACGGCCAGCAGATCATGGCCGTCAAGCTGGGCGGCAAGGTCGGCCACACCGAGAAGGGCGAGTACGGTCCCGCCACGATCCACCGCCAGGGCCAGAGCCGCGTGCTGGACGGCACCCCCGACGAGCAGACCGTCTGGATGAGCCACCGCGACGCCGTGTCCGACGTGCCCGAGGGCTTCACCATCACGTCCACCACGGACACCTGTCCCGTCGCCTCGATGGAGGACGCCTCGCGCAACCTCTTCGCGACGCAGTTCCACCCGGAGGTCCGCCATACCGCCTACGGCCGCGACATCCTCAAGAACTTCCTCTTCAAGGTCTGCGGCCTCGAGCCCAACTGGACCATGGACAACATCATCGACGAGAAGGTCGCGGCGATCCGCGAGCAGGTCGGCGACAGCAAGGTGATCCTCGCGCTCTCCGGCGGCGTGGACTCCTCCGTGGTGGCCGCGCTCGTGCACCGCGCCATCGGCGACCAGCTCACCTGCGTCTTCGTCAACCACGGCATGCTCCGCAAGGGCGAGCCCGAGATGGTCGAGGAGGTCTTCCGCAAGCAGTTCAACGTGCCGCTGATCCACGTGCACGCGGAGGAGCGCTACGCAAAGCTCCTCGCCGGCGTCACGGACCCGGAGCAGAAGCGCCGCCGCATCGGCACGCAGTTCTGGAAGGAGTTCTTCTCCGTCGCCCAGAAGCTCGATGGGGTCAAATACCTGGCGCAGGGCACCATCTACCCGGACATCATCGAGTCCGGCGCGCGCAAGACCGGCGGCAAGGCCTCCACGATCAAGAGCCACCACAACCTGATCCCGTTCCCCGAGGGCGTGCACTTCGACCTCATCGAGCCGCTCGACCACTTCTTCAAGGACGAGGTCCGCGAGCTCGGCGTGAGCCTGGGCCTGCCCGCCAAGATGGTCTATCGCCAGCCGTTCCCCGGCCCCGGCCTGGCCATCCGCATCATCGGCGAGGTCACGCCGGAGAAGCTCGCCATCCTCAAGGACGCGGACGCCGTCGTGCGAGAAGAGCTGGACGCCTACAACGAGCGCCTCTACCAGGAGACGGGCGAGCGCAACTCCGAGCACTCCTGCTGGCAGTACTTCGCGGTCCTGCCCGACATCAAGTCCGTCGGCGTCATGGGCGACGAGCGCACCTACCAGCGCCCGATCATCGTGCGTGCCGTGGAGTCCTCCGACGCCATGACCGCCGACTGGGCCAAGCTTCCCTACGACGTGATCGGCAAGATCTCGAGCCGCATCGTGGACGAGGTCGACGGCGTTAACCGCGTGGTGTACGACGTCACGCCCAAGCCTCCTGCGACGATCGAGTGGGAATAATTTTCGGTCTTTTACGGTCTGTCACACCTTGCTACAAAAAGCAACGTTTTTGCAGGTCAGATGGGTTGAGAAGAGTTTTGAGAAGCGACGCTTCGCAACGCTCCAGAACGCTTGACTCCGGATTATTAGTGGCAGAATTAGTGGCAGGGCTGGATTGGACGGCCCAATACACCTCCGCCACAGAGTGACATTGAGATGGTGGCGCGGCCTTCCGGAGGGGGTCGCGCCACTTTCTATTTTTATGTACAGAGAATGGAACTCTCCATCGCGGGGGGTCCGCACAGGATTAGGGGGTGCTGCACACCCCCTCGCGCGCAAAGGGCGCGCGCTCACCCCCTTGCTGCCCCTTCGGTGGGTGTGCGGTGAAGGGGCACACCGCACACCCACCGAAGGGGTCGATAGGGAGCTGGCGCTCAACGCCATTCGGCAAGGAGCCACAGCAGGAGCGCCATCGGAGCCACGGCAATGCACAGGGCGGCGGCCGCGAGCGTGGCCACCGCCCAGAAGAGGTCCTCGCGGGTCACGACAGGAGCTCGTTCACGCGCCGCTGCACGGCGGCGTAGTTCGCCCCGAGGCGCCGCTTGCGCTCCTCGCCGTTCCCGTAGTCGCCCCGAATCACGGCGCGCGCCAGGGCGTCTACGTCAACGGCCCGGGTGCGCGGCTTCGACCCGGTACCCAGGATCTCGTTCACGCGCGCCTGGACGCGGTCGTAGTTCGCGCCGAGGGCCCTGCGCCGGTCGTCGCCGTTGCCGTACTTGCCGGCGATTACCTCGCGGGCGAGGGAGTCGATGTCGGAGGATGGCGCGGTGGGGGCGGGGCTCGCGGAGGCTGCGCCGCCGGCGCCCATGCGGTCGTACCACAGCTGCGCGCGCGAGATGTAGGCGTCCTTCTGCGAGCCGTAGATCTGCCCCGGGCAGCTCGTGCTCGCGAAGTGGCAGTGCGGGAACACGTTCACGTTCCACTGGGGGCGCCCGAGCCCGTAGAGCCTGCAGAGCGCGGCCACGAGGTGCGCGCCGTTGTCGAGGCAGGCCTCCGAGATCGTGCCGTCCCTTCGGTTCGCGTGCTCGATGCCGATGGACCTCAGGTTCTCCGACCAGAGGCCGGCGTGCCAGGCGGTGTCGCGGTCCCACACCAGCTGGCCGACGCGCCCGGAGCTCTCGACCTGGTAGTGGGCGGACGCCTTCCGCGTCTGCCACCAGTTCCACACGTCTTCGACCGAGCCGTCGGCGTCGTTGTAGTGGACGACGATGTGCTGGATCCTCGCGCCGCCGCGGCCACGGGTGAAGTGCCTGTTCATGAGCCTCACGACGTCGGCCTCGCAGCGTGCCCAGTCCCTCATCTCTCGTCACCCCGCTCGATCCGGGGCGCGTCCGCGTCGACGCGCTTGCCGAGCTCCGCCATCACCGGCGAGAGCACGGCCATCACGAGGGCGACCACGAGCGCCCTCCACTCCGTCGGGAGCGCGGTCGCGCCCACCAGCATGTCCAGGTTCGCCACGACGACGCCCAGGACGCCCTGGACCACCGTGCGCGCGAGACGCCAGTACCACTCGTTTCCGCCTAGGAACTCAGCCATCCCTGTCCGCCTTCCTCTCGAGGCCGTCGACGTCGTTCTTGAGGATCGCCACGTCGCGCTCGAGCAGGTACGTGCGCTCCACGAGGCAGTTGTGCTTCTCCACCCTGCGCGTGAGCTCGTCGATCTTCTGCTCCATCACCGCGCGTGACTTCGAGTTGCTGGCGATGACCCCGGCGAGCGTCACGCCGCCGGATATGATCGCCACGATTACCGACTCCAAGCCATCTCCCCTCGACGACGTCCCTTCGGGACCATGGTCCCAGGGGGTCACAAGGGGGGAGGTGGTTGCCGTTGCCTATCCCGCGGTCAGGTAGCCGGGCTGCCCGGCGCGGTCGATCACGGCCATGTTCGCGCCCGTCTTGGACGAGGAGAACTTCGTGCCGTTCCCGCCCACGAGGAGGTTGTCGCCGTAGAAGGCGCTCGCGCTCGACGCCAGGGAGGACGGAAGCGCCCAGCCCTCGGAAACGAGGATCGTCGTGAGCGAGCTCATCCCCGCGAAGGCGTAGGTCCACCTCCTGATCGTGGACGGGTCGAGCCCCCGAAGGTCGAGGCTCTGGAGGCTCACCGAGCCGTTGAACATGAACTCCATGCTCACGGGATGCAGGTTCGGCCAGCCGGAGAAGCCGAGATGGCTCGACTTGGTGTTGTAGAACCAGTAGTCCGTGCAGAGGCCCTCGACCGAGGACAGCCCGCTGCCGAAGACGACGTACGCCAGCATGTCGCGGTGGTCGTGCCACGGCATGGACCCGAGCGCGTTGTAGCGCGCGTTCACGCAGATGGGGCCGGATGCCAAGACGTCCGGCGTCGTGCCGCTTCCCCAGCCCGTGTTGATCTCGAGCTTCCCGCTCGTGTAGAGGCGGGCGTACGCCCACAAGCGGGCGTCGTCTCCGTCGTAGGCGAGGAGTCCGTTCGCGCCGGTCGTGAACGCCGAGGCGCCGGAGGTGTCCCTTGCCACGGTGAGGTGGCCGCCGACGAGCTTCCGGCAGCCGTAGAACGGGATGCTCGCGCTCGTGATGGACGAGCTGTACGCGGCGTCGCACGAGATCGACCTCAGGTCGGAGTCGCCGGAGAACGTCTGCGACGCCTTCGTCGCCCCGGAGATGTGGTCGAAGCCCGTCACGTTCGTGAGCGCCGTCATCCCTTGGAACCAGTGGGAGATATCGGGGAAGCTCACGGTCGCGAGGGAGGGGTCGACGCGCACGAACGCGATCTGCTCGCGGTAGTCGTGCCAGGGCACGTCGGTGTCGCTGGCGTACCCGGTGGGAGAGAGCTCCCACGACCGCTCGACGGCGTCGTCGTAGTAGGTCTGGGGTCCGTCGAGGTAGTTGAGCTCGAGGTTCTTCCCGCCGTTGTAGAGGACGGCGCGCGGCTTGAGGCCCGTGTCCCAGGAGAGGTCGCGGATCGCCTGGGCCATCTCCCCGGGCCTGTACTTCGTGGCGAGCCCGTTCTGGCTACGTATCGCCCCGGCGATCGCCGAGAAGACCGAGTCGGACACGACCCCGCTGCCGCCTCCCAGGGCGCGCGCCGCGCCCTTGCCAGACTTCGTTCCGTTAAGCTCCGCTATCGCGGCGGCCATTTCAGCCGGCCTGTAGGTAGCGCTGCCGCCGTTCTGCTCGCGGATCGCGTTCGCGATGTCGCCGAGCACGGACTCTGCGATGATGCCCATGCCCATCAGTAGCTCACCCCCGAGAGGTCCGGGAACTGCGAGGAGACCCACTCCTTCGTGGCGTACGCGGAGAGGTCGGGGGTCGCTCCGTCGACGCCCCTCGCGCCCGTGGCGCCGGTAGCCCCCGTCGCGCCGCGCTCGCCCTTGAGCCCGGTGAACGAGAACGAGAGCGTCCTGGCGGAAGGGGTCCCGCCGAGCGTGACGGAGACCGCGGGCGTGCCCGACGAGGCGTCCACGGTGGCGGCGACGTCGGCGATCGTCGCGTCCGCGCCGTCTTTGCCGGCGGGTCCCGTAGGTCCGGTCGCGCCAACGTCGCCCTTGGCCCCCTGTGGTCCCGTGTCGCCGGTCGCGCCCCAAGGCCCCGTCTCGCCCCGTTCGCCCTTTGGGCCCACGAGCGCCGCGAGCTGCGCCTGCGTGAAGTCGTCGTAGGTGAACGGGTCGCCCTTCGGTCCCGCCGCGCCCGCCGGTCCCTCAGGGCCGGTCGCGCCCGCGTCGCCCTTGGGTCCGCGCAGGTCCGCCGAGCTCGTGCCGCTCGCGGAGGTCACCGTGAGGACGCTGCCCTCCCACGAGTGCGTGCAGCCCACGCCGTCCCTGCCGGCCGGTCCCGCGTCGCCCCTGGGTCCCGCGGGGCCCGGCGCGCCGCTCAGCTCGCCGGCGTCGCGCGCCGCCTTCAGTTCGGCCGCGACGGCCAGGGCGTCGGCGGCCGCGTCCTCGTAGCGCTTGATGGCCTCGACGAACAGCGTGAAGCCGTCGCGCACCGCGAGCGTCCCCACGAGGGAGGTGCCCACCTCCACGTCGAAGGCGGGCGTCGCGAGCGTCCTGTCGCTCCAGCTCAGGACCACCTCGCACTCCACCGATCCCTCGGCGGCGCACATCGCCGCCGGCCAGAACACGCGGAAGGCACCAGAGGCGGCGTCTGCCGCCTCCATCGGCTCGCATCCGCGCGCGTGCGTCTGGCGGTGTCGCCACAGCAGGTAGAGCCGGGTGCCGTCGCCGGAGAGGTCCAGCGGCTCGCCCCCGCGCGTCACCCGCAGCAGCATCCCTCGCCCGCGCGCGTCCTGCGGCGAGGCCGCGAGGCGCCCGGCAATCGGGCCGTCGCACGCGTCCCACGTGACCTCCGCCAGGCCGTCCGAGTCCAGCGTCTCAGTCGTCGTTGCCATGTCAGTACTCCTTGCCCGAGAGGTCCTCGAACGACGAGACCGCGTCCGAGGCCTTCGCCGCCGTCTCCTCGACCGCCGACACGCGCCGCACGATCTCGGCGCTCGCCTCCCACGTCGCGCGCTCGACGCTGCCCAGGGTCACGTGCACGCGGGCGCGGCCTGCGCCGAACGTGCGCACCCTGCGCACGCAGCGCGCCGTGAGCCGCCACTCCGGCGAGCGCGAGCGGTCCACGACCGCCACGTCGTCGCCGAGGCCCACCGGGACGCCACTGTCGAGCATGGCCACGTCGCACTCGTACGAGACGCGCGGGTGGCATCGCCTGGCGAGCTCCGCCCTGGTCAGCGCCAGCAGCTCGGCGGGGTCATCGCAGTCCGGGAACACGACGTCCCCAAAGGCGTGCGTGCGTTCGCCCCGCGTGGCGTCCCAGCGGCCCCAGCGCAGGCGAGCCTCGTCGTCCCCGACCCACTTGACCGAGCCGTTCACGGACTCGAACGAGATCCGGCGGGTGTAGCCACCGGTCGCGTTGCCCTGCTCGTCCTCGATGGGGAGGCCCTTGCCCCAGCCGTAGAGCGCGGTGCACACCTCGTCCTCGAGCACGGTCCGCGTGCAGCCCGCGAGGTTCACGCCGTACGCGAAGCGCGCCCCCCTCCAGCCGCCCTGGCGGGGGAGAAGGGCGACGGCCCGCCTCGCGACCCTGCCGCCCGCGACCTCGCACGAGCACTCGAGCTCGCCGCCCCACACCGACTCGACGCGCCGGAGAGCCGCGAGCGCGTTCGTGTGGTACAGGAGCGCCCCGCGCCTGGCGTCGCCCACGCCGACCTCGCCGGGCGACCAGCGCGTGTGTGAGAGCACCGCCGCCATCGCCTGCGCGGCGGTCCTGCTCACCAGCTGCTCCTCCTCCACGTAGTCGCGCAGGAGCTCGCAGAGCGACGACTCCGCGTACACGCGGCACGAGCCGCCCTCGGCCTCGTCGGTGCGCACGACCTCGTGCTCGCGCCAGGCGCCGGTCTCGGGGTCGCGCCACACGATCCGGTCGCCCTTGCCGGGCGCCTTCGCGCAGGCCAGCTCCAGCGTGTCCTCGCCGCCCAGCTCCTCGGCGTGCGTCACCGAGCCCAGGGTGGCGAGCACGCCCAGGCGCTCGTCCCAACGGTCGAACAGGTACAGGGTCGGAACCGCCATCACGCCCACCTCTCCCGCCAAGAGACCAGGTGAGAAGAGCAGCCCTCGAACGCCAGCGCGGCGCGTCCCGGCGCGAGGCGGAAGAAGTCGCTCCCCAGGGTCACGTCGGCCGTCGCGTCGGCGCCGTTCACCGTTACCGTCTGCGCGCCGCAGTCGATGTGGACCAGGTCGCCCGCCGCGAGCGCGCGTGCCAGCTCGACGCGCTCCCCCGTCCCCGTGCACGCGACGGAGGCGCCCGAGCCCGCCGTGGCCGTCAGCTCCATCACCGGCCGCGTCGGCCAGGTCCCGCCCACGTCGAACGCGTCGCCCGCCGACGAGCGCTCGGCGCCGTAGGCCATGGGGTCCAGGCACAGGAACGTCACGGTCGCGGAGGCGTCCGCGAGCGGCCCCGTCCAGCCCGTGGATCCCGCGCATACGACGTCGCGCCACTCGAGCCCCGGCTCGCCCGGCACCACGAGCGTCCCGCCGCCGTCGGCGAGGAGCCATGCCCGGATCGTGCGCCGGACCCCGGCGCGCTCCGCGGCCGTGAGCGCCTCCGGGGCGTCCAGGTGCAGGCGCACCCGCAGCTCCAGCGGCTCCACGTCCGACGAGACGAGCGCGAGCCCCGGCCTTCCGGGCACCCGCGCCGTCTCCGCCGCAAGCGAGTGCGCCGCTGGCCACTCCAGCTCCGCGCTCACGTAGGGCGAGAGCGGACGGCCGCAGAACGTAAGCGAGCTCACAGCTGGCCCCGAGCCCTGGCGTACGCCGTCGCCCTGCGCTGCTGCTCGCGCCCGAGGCGGTCCGCCTCGGCGGGGGCGCCGCGCCGGTCGGCCTCGCGGATGCCCTTCCGGAGCGTCTTCGCCACCACGTCGCGGTCGTCCACGCCGCGTCCTCCGCGCACCTTGTCAGCCATCCTGGACCACCACCGTCATCGTCATCCCAACGTCCCAGACCCAGCGCCCCGATCGGTCGCGCCCGTAAAGGCGCGGCAGACCCACGTCGCAGGCAACGATGCGCATGCGCGGCGGGGCGGCGGCGTGCGCCCAGTCGATGCCCCTCAGGCCGCGCGACACCTCCCGCGCCGTCACGCGGGCGTCCGTCCTGTCGTCGCAGCACACGTGGGCGAGAAGGGCGCGCCGCCCGCGCTCCGAGCCGTCGTCCTGCCTGCACTCGCGCTCCCAGTCGCCCATGGAGACGACGATCGGCTCCGTGCAGAGCCGGGGCGCTACGGGCGCGTCGTAGGCGTTCGCGTAGCCCAGCGAGCGCAGCGCGTCGCGCACGACGCGCGCCTCGTCGGGAACTCCCGTCGTCCAGGCCATCACCCGACCTCCAGCTCCCAGTGGTGCACCTGTCCGCGCACCACGCAGCACCGCCTGCACCTCAGCACGCGCATGCCGGGGAGCGACCCCACGACCACGCGGCTGCCTGCGGGCACCTCGAAGGCGTCCCGGCTGTTCACGGCGTCCACGAACACGCGGCCCGAGCGCGCCGAGTCCCTGTGCGGGTCGTCCGCGACGTCGTCTGCGAGCTCCAGGCGCACGTGGCGCACCATGCGGGCGTCCCCGTAGCCGCCCTGCCCGTCGGAGGGGAGCACGAGCATGTCGTCGGGCAGGAGCCGCCTCGGGATGGGCCTCAGGTACCTCATGGGCAGCCCGCCCCCGAGAAGGCGAGCCCCGTGCCCGCGAGCTCGGAGAGCGCGGCCGCGCGCGCCACCTCCAGGCCGGTGGTGCCCTTCTCCATGTAGTTCGTCACCCTGAAGTCGCCTATCGCGTAGCCGCCCACGCGCCCCTCGCCGAACTCGGCGAACGCCTCGGCGGCGGCGCAGCAGGCGCGCGCCCAGGCCTCGAGGTCGGCGGTCTCCAGGCCGTCGTCCGCGGCCCCGCCGCACAGCTCGCGCACACACCTCAGAGCGGCGGGCATGGCGTCCGAGAAGGACGCCGCGTCGAGGGAGCCGCCGTACGAGTCTCGGTAGAAGGCGAAGGAGGGGCCGGCCGCGGCGGCCCCGCCCGCGACGCCCGATGCCTGCGGGAACCCCATGGCGCTACGCCGCCGGCGCCGCGCTCACGGCCACGCCCGCGAGCTTGTTGTCCATGAGCTCCACGATGCCGTACTTGCGGTACTTCATCATGTAGCTATCCAGGTTCTCCAGCTCGTCCGGCGAGAAGACGCGCGAGGCGACGTGCTTGTCGAACTTGATGACCGCACTCTTCTCCACGACCATGAAGTTGATGGCCCGTCCGTCCGTCGCCTTCGCGTAGCCGAACTTCTCCGAGTCGCCGGAGTTGAGGGCGATCTTCGTGTAGAAGCGCGCCTGCGGCACCTCCACGACGCGGCAGAAGCGCGTGAGGACGCGGCTGCTCATGTTCGGGTTCGCGAGCGAGTAGTCGTCGAGCACGCCCTTGAGCGTCGGCGTGATGAACAGGTAGCGCGAGCCCGGCGTCACCTGGGCCTCGTCCATCGCGTTCGTGACGGAGCGGAGGGCCGCCAGCACGTCCGTCGCCTTGGCCTTCGAGAGGTCGGCCTCGGTCACCGAGACGCCCTCGTGCGAGGCGATGGTCGCGTAGGTGAAGGCGTCGGCCTCCGGCGCCACCTGCGTGCGCTGCAGCTCGGCGCCCGCCTGCACGAAGCAGTCAAGGACGCCCGCCTCCTCGACGTCCATCACGTCGGCGAGGAGCTTGATACCGCGGTCGTAGTTGAAGGCCTTGGTCTCGTAGGCGAAGTCGATCGAGCCCGTCTTGTAGCCCACGTTGCGCGTGTAGTCGCCGAGCCCCGTCACGGATATCCTCGGGATCATGATCTCCTTCGCGTTGCGCCCCGCGCGTGCCATGCGTGCGGGCGAGTTCAGGTACGAGCTCGTCGCCTCCCGCTGGTAGACGCGGTCCAGGATGGTCGTGTAGTTCTTGATTGCTGCGATGCTGTTGGCCATGCCCTAGCCCTCCTTGCCCTCGTCGGTGAGGCCTGCGATTCTCTCCCAGCGCTTCATGTACTGGTCGTCAGAGCCACCGGATGCGCCCGCCGGCTCCAGACCGGTGGCGCCGCCTTGGCCCGGGTCTCCGGCGTCGAAGAGCCACGGCTCGGCCTTCGCGAGCGCGGCGACGTCTCCGTCGTGCTCTGCCAGGAGCGCCTTCGCGGCGGTGACGGAGCGGGCGCCCGCGCTTCTGAGCGCGAACTCCGTGCGCTCGTCGGCGAGGCGGGCCTTCAGGTCGGCGATCTCCTTGCCGAGCGCCTCGGTGGCTTCTGCCGTCTTGGCGGCCTCGGCAACCTTCGCCTGGAGCGCCTCGATCTCGGCGTCCTTGGCCTTGAGCTGTGCGACGTAGTCGGTGCCGTCGTCCCCGTTCACCGCGTCCTTCTGGGGCGCCTGCTGGCCCTGCTTCGACTGCGCGCCGACGCCCTGCTCCTGCCCGCCCTGGTGCTGGTTCTCGCCCTGCCCGACCTGGTCCTGCGCCTGCTGCACGCCACTGGGCTCATCCTCCATTGCGACCGCCTTTCCGCGTCGTGCGGGCAAAGAAAAATGCCCGCACCTTCTAGGTACGGGCATTGTCCTGGGGTGTCACAAGGGGGTCCTAGGATGCGAGGATTAAGGGCGCTACTTCAACAATCCTTGGCTTTTGCGCCACTCATACGTCTCCCAGTAATACTCAACGAGAGTCAGGCAGCTCCCAACGGCGAGCTTTGCGTGGCGAACGGGAAGGGGCTGAAACTGTGCGGTGTGCCCATGGCCGTCCCCATAGGCATTGCGAAATTCAATGACGCCGGTCGCAAGACCCTGAAGGCTACCGAGGATTTGCTTAACGATCTTACCTTCGGGACCATTCGTATCTACATCGCCGACGGCGACTTTGAGCAGCTTCGCAGCCTCTTTAGATAACCTCGGGGCATCCCAGTCGTCTGGTATGCCAATGCCTTGGTTGGCAAGAATCGTCTTGCAGCAGCTCTCGAGAACTTCTTTTGATTTGCCAATGGCATCAGTCGGATGCTCGGTGCGCATCTTCATAAGAAGGTCGATCTGCTCGTTCATGGACTCGCTTGAGAATTCTTTCTTGATGAAGTCTGCCGATTGCTTGTACGGCGATGCGATAGATTTCTCGCGCTCAACGAACTTCTTGCATTGACGGTATCGGGGACCGTAGTTCCTGTCCGCATACTGGGGATGCGGGTAGTCATCCCAGCTCTCAAACTCGCACTGGTATCGAGTCTCGTAGTATTCGAAGAGGTCGAAAAGAAGGTGCTGTGAGTCGACGAGGCTGGCTTCGTTGATATAGGCAACAAGGGACTTCCCCTTTGAGAGTCGATAGTGCTCGCACAGGGGGATTCCCACTGAGCCCAGGGTAAAGGTGTCGAACTCATTCGTGCTGAAGTCGAGAACCCAGCCGCCCCTGTTAAAGAGGTCGCAGAGAAGGCCCATTTCGTTCTTGCTAAGCATATGGGGCGTCCTAACTCAGAAACTTTCCTAGGGCCCCCATAGCCAAAGGAAGTAGCACCTTGGCCAGGTCAGAGCTGCTCTTTGCCAGGCTTGCCAGCTTCTCGAGCTTTTCCGAGAAGGTCATTTGGTCACGGGTGCTGGAAGCGGCATCAAGATCCTTGGCCGCCTTGAGAGCCTGCTCCTTCAAACCGCTGTCAACGCCATCTATGTCTATGATTGCCTTCAGCGTTGTAGTAAGGGAGACGTCCTTGACGTTTACACTGGAGTCGGAGGAAGACTCAGCGTGCGAGGCGGCATCGATGTTAATCGTGGGAGTGAACTTGTTGATGATTTTGGTGCCGCTTTCCGAGCCCATCTGATCTAGGAACCATCCTTCCGCATAGCTTCGGCCATTGTCGGTCACGATGGCCGACGTGAGCGTGTCGTCCGCTGCTAGTCCGTCTATGAGCCCGTGTCGCTTCAATGTCCAGTAATCGACGATGCGGTCTTCGTCCACAGTGACGAACTGCATTTCGCCTGCTTTCTTGAGGGCCTTATCCTCGGCTGCCAGCTCAAGAGCGAGCTCGTCTGCCTCATCGTCGAAGGCTATGAAGGCGCGGCGCTGTGCCCTGGCTGTATCATAGTGCGATGCGCCAGAGCTGGTCAGGTTCTGAAAGTAGACATGGCCGCTAAAATCGGCCTCAGCCTTTATGAGTCCCCGCTCTCTGAGTGTCATCGCCCCGCGGGAGTGCTTCTTGCATACCGGCTGGCCGAAAGGGCCATCCTGGTGCAGGTACAGGTAGGCGAGGGCCGCCTCCTGCTCAACAGTCAAACCGTTCAAATAAAACTCCTAGTCATCCAAATACCGCTAAGGCGATGTATGGGGTTGAAAGCACCGCCAGGGTGTTTTACCTTGCTAGATGTAATGGAGGAGGCAAGCCCGCCAGAACCCGCCTCCTCACGCAGTGCATAGGGCCTCGAGGGGAGAGTACCTTTGGGGCCCTACTTCTTTCTCACGCGAACGTGAACGTGCCGGGTGACGGTGCCGGTCTTCACGATGCGACCGCTCTTAGTAACCCGGAACTTGGGAATTCGTACCTTAACCGTAGCCATAGAACACCACCTTTCAGCGCTATCGAAATCGTTCCGTTCCGTCTGGGGCCGTGGTTTGCCGGTCACCTCCTCGCGAATTGGGACACAGCTCGGGCGTCTATGGGGAAGATAGCAGGAAGTCATGTGATTTACAATCCTTGTCCCAAAACAAGTTTACTTTGTCCTATACTGTCTTTGTCAGGAACTAGGATAGGGACAGCCATGAAGAAGCGCAACGTCATCAACCTCATCAGGTATCACGAGGAACGCAACGAGTCCGCCTTCCGCAGCGAGGCGGCCGAGATAGCGCGTGACTTCGACGCCAGCGGGGACTATCAGCTCGCCGAATACATCATGGCGCTCGTCTCGGACGCGAATGCCTTCGTGCCGCAATCCGATGACGAGGGCGGATTCTTCCGCAAGCTCGAACCCTCCTCTTCGCCGCTGCCGCTGCCCGAGGCCATTTCGGCGGACGTGACAGGCATCTGCAACGCCATCGCGCACAACGCCGGCGTCAACAAGTTCCTCTTCCAGGGCCCTCCGGGGACGGGTAAGACTGAGACGGCGCGACAGATTTCCCGCATCGTCGGCCGGGAGCTCTTCGCGGTCGACTTCAACGTGGTCATAGACAGCAAGCTCGGCCAGACGGCCAAGAACATCGGAAGCCTCTTCGAGCAGATCAACTCCCTACGCTTCCCCGAGCGCGCAATCATCCTCTTCGACGAGATCGATGCCCTCGCACTCGACCGCATCGATACGCATGACGTGAGGGAGATGGGACGGGCGACCTCGGCGCTGCTGCGGGAGCTCGACGCTATGAGCGACCAGGTGGTGCTCATCGCGACGACGAACCTCTACGGCTCCCTGGACAAGGCGCTTTCGAGGCGCTTCGACGCGATCATCGACTTCGGGCGATACACGCGCGAGGACCTGCTCGATATCGCGGACGTGCTCCTCAGCGGGCTCCTCCAGAGGTTCAGGGGGGCGGGCCGCGACATGCGCCTGTTCAGGAAGATCATGTCGCAGATGGAGGAGATTCCCTATCCCGGTGAGCTCAAGAACATGCTCAGGAGCGCTCTGGCGTTCAGCAGCCCCGATGACCCCTACGACTACCTGCGCAGGCTCTATGCCCAGGCCTGCCCCGGATCGCCTGTGAGCGATCTCGCGCGCCTGCGGGAGCAGGGGTTCACGATGAGGGAGATCGAGAAGCTGTCGGGCGTCCCGAGGAGCACGGTGTCACGCGAGCTGAAGGGGGGCTCCGATGAATGACCTCCTCGAGCTCAAGGGCCAGTTCCAGCACAGCAAAGCCCAGCAGCCCGGCGCCCCGGAGCTGCCGAGGGGCCAGAAGGTAACCTCGGATAAGTTGCGCTCGCTCGCCAGCGACTTGTCCCGCATCCGGGACTACTTCGAGGAACAAGGCGTATCGTTCGGCCCCCTCGTGAGCGCCCACTACAGGACGGTCGTGGCAAAAAGCAACCGGATTCGCAGAATCCTGGGGAGCGACGGCAACGCGAGCAGGCACATCGTCGGGGCGAGGTTCGAGGGCGAGGGTGCTGACACGCACCATGTCATCACCTACTGCGTCGGCGCAGACGTGCTCGACGAGAGCATCGACGTTCTGGCGGCGTGCGCCAACGTCGTAGACGAGCGCTTTGCTGGGGCGATTGACGACGAGGGCCTGAGGAGGGTCAACGCGGGGGGACTGAGGGAAGACGCGGGCATCAAGAAGTCGGCATTCGCCCAGATAATACGCGACGCTCACTACGTGACGCGGTTCGACGTGCAGACCACCACGAGGGACATCGACGAACCGGCAGTCGTGAGCATATACGACGTCGGATATCGTGACGTGCGAGCCTTCCTCGCGGACCTCGGCCTCGCCCTCACACCCGACAGGGTGCTGGGCAACTCGTTAAGGCTCAATGCCGACGAGTACGCGAGGCTCGCTTCCCGCTATCCCTACCTGGTGTCGATGGCCGTATCGGACATTTCGCTCCTCACACAGGACGATTTCGATATAGAGCGGCCAGAGGTCGCAAGCATTCCCGAACCCGGCGACGAGCCGATCATCGGCGTCATCGACACCCCTTTCGATGACCGGGTCTACTTCGCTGACTGGGTGGAGGACCACAACCTCATTCCGGAGGAGATCGGAACAGAGTATAGCGACATGGTCCACGGGACGGCTGTGACGTCCATCATCGTCGACGGGCCGAACATCGAACCCGACCTCAATGATGGCTGCGGGCGCTTCCGTGTCAGGCACTTCGGGGTCGCCAAGGGAGAGCGTTCGAGTTCGTTTGGCTTCATGAGGCGGGTCAAGGAAATCGTTGAGCAGAACCGCGATATCAAGGTGTGGAACATCTCGCAGGGGTCGATGCTAGAGATAGAGCGCAACTCCGTGTCGCCAGAAGGCGCCATCCTCGATGACCTGCAGGCAAGGTTCGATGACATCGTGTTCGTGGTGGCGGGGACGAATCAGACGATCAATGGGAACCAGGTCAAGATTGGTGCACCGGCTGACTCGATAAACTCCCTCGTCGTGAATGCGACGGACTTCTTAGGTCGGACGGCGAGCTATTCGCGTAGGGGCCCGGTCCTCGACTTCTTCAAGAAGCCGGACGTGTGTGCGGTCGGTGGCGACAGGGACCGGCCCATGCACCTTTGCGTGGGCACTGGCGAGACCTTCAAGTCTGGCACGTCCTTTGCGGCCCCCTGGGTTGCGCGCAAGATGGCCTACCTCATGCAGGTGATGGGGCTGCCCCGCGAGGTTGCGAAGGCGCTTATCATCGATTCGGCGGCTGGCTGGGACTACAGGGCCGACAGGTATCGAGGCTATGGCCAGGTCCCGATAAGGATTGAGGACGTGGTGGAGGCCCAGAACGACGAGATAAGGTTCTTCCTCGCTGGGTCGGCTGACGAGTTTCTCACCTACAACTACGGCATCCCCGTGCCAATAGTAAAGGAAAAGTATCCCTACGTGGCCAGGGCAACACTCTGCTACTTCCCGAAGTGCGACAGGCGCCAGGGCGCGGACTACACCAGCACGGAGATGGACCTCCACTTCGGGCGAATAGACAACAGGGGGAAATTGAAGGCGCTCGATAACAACCGCCAGGGCGAGGAGGGCTACACGACCACCGAGGAGGTTGCGCGAAAGAACTACCGCAAGTGGGACAACGTCAAGCACATCGGCGAAGCGTTCGGGGGCAACGTTCGCGAGCGCAAGGCCTACGACACGGGGATGTGGGGAATCAAGATACGTACGACGGAGCGCGGAGATGAGAAGCTTGGCCGTGGCATGAGATTCGGTGCGGTAGTCACGTTGAAGGAAATCAACGGGGTTAACCGTATAGATGACTTCATCCAACGGTGCGCCCTCAGAGGTTGGATTGTCAACCGGGTTGACGTCCAGAACCGCATTGATATATACAACGCCGCCGAAGTAGTTCTACATTTTGATGAATGACCATTCTGGGGTAATTGCGATAGTGGTAGGAAAAAGAGAAGAAAAGAGCGACATGAACGATAACGCAGGAGAAGAATATACGGCAATAATGCCTTTTGACAGCCTATATCAGGCTTCAAGAAAAGAGGCAAGTAGGAAAAAGCCAGTCTTTTTCATACATAAATACTTCGCTCGAAGAATAACTGCTAATTTCAGAATGGCCTTGTTAGGTTTTATGGCAAGTCGAAATGACGACGTCTTAAAACAATTCTATGAGCCTTCACCTAATCGGGAAGATATTACTGTTTTAGACCCGTTTATGGGCGGTGGTACGACAATCCTTGAGGCCCTCAGATTTGGATGCAAAGTAATAGGCAATGACTTACAGCCACTGTCTTTATTCGTGACGAGAGCTCTCGTAGAGCCAATGGATACAAAAGCCGTTGATGCAGCGGTAAGATACCTCGGGAGAACAGTCGGCAAAGAGATACAAAACTATTACAAGACAAAGTGCCCTTGCTGCGGTGAAACAGCAGATGTCATGTATACCTTTCATGTCAAAAAGGTAAAAACAGGGGGACAATGCAAAGAGCATAGATTTTTTTCAACTTTTATTTTGGCATATAAAAAGGGCGAATTTACTGTCGTATGTCCAGAATGCGGGAGAGTATCCAAGACAACGTTCAAGGACGGTCCTTTCCACTGTGAGTGTGGATGGGAACTGAAGGATCCTCATAGTTCATATGTCAAGAACGGTGTATTTACATGTCCGAAGTGTGGCGAGTCGAGGGTTCTATCCGAATACAGTAATGACCCTGACTCTGGGTATCCTTTTGCAACAGATATCGTTGCTCTAGAGTATTACTGCCCAAATTGTGGCGCCCATGATTACAAGCAGCCAGACTACGAAGACAAAGCTCTCTATGAAAAAGCAAAGGCTGATTACTGCAAGTATGCTGAATCACTTCCGATACCCCAGCAGGTGATTCCAGCGGGCTATAACACAAACCAGATAATTAACCATGGATATCGAAAGTTCAAGGAGCTTTTTAATGAACGGCAGCTGCTTTGCTTAGGTCTACTTTTAGATGCGATTAACGGAATAGATGACAAGCAGACCCAACTCTGGTTACAACTCGCATTCTCCGGAATGCTAGAAATGAATACGATGTTTTGCCGATACCAACAGAATGCGTATAAGATATGCAACATTTTCTTTAATCATGCCTATGTTCCTATCACTATGCCAGTCGAGAATTGTGTTTGGGGAACAAAGCTGGGAACCGGAACCTTTATCAAAACAATCAAGAAAATTGAGCGTGGAAAAAAGTTCAATAGCAATATGTATGATATTTCAGTTGTGAAGAATAATGAAGGTAGATATGATTCGGTGAAGAACTTCAACGGGGATCAGGTAGCTGCTACACCAGTTACAGTATTCGATAAAGTTGACGGACAACACCCACTTTTAAGATGCTCGGATTCCCGAGATCTTTCTTTTATTCCGGACGCTTCAGTAGATTTGGTACTGACTGACCCTCCTTATGGGGCAAATGTCATGTATTCAGAACTAATAGACTTTTTTCATGTTTGGAATTATAAAAGCACGCTGGCCGACGACTTGGGCTTTACGGAACCGCTTTCTCCTAAATCAAAAGAGATTGTTGTTAATCCGGTCGCCGGAAAAGACATTCAGTATTACGAAGAGGGTCTCACGAAGGTACTTGAAAGATGCCATGATAAGGTACGGGATAGTGGGTATTTAGTCTTCTCGTTTCACGATAAGCATCTGGAAAGTTGGCTGGCGGTTCTGGAAAGTGTCTGCAAAGGCGGTTTCAAGTTGGTGAAATGCTACCCGGTGCAGTCTGAAACAAGAACTGGCGCGCATACATCAAACAAGAATTCAATAGGAATTGATTTAATGCTTGTTTGCAAGAAGATTTCGTTAAACGATGCGGGTGGCACCGTGCCAGGGATAGATGTAAAAGACGCCAGTTTACAAACGATGAAGTATCTTTGCAAAACACTCGATAGGCTAGAATCCGTAGAGGCGGAGATAACGTTGCCTGATATGCAAAACATTGCTATCGCGTACTACTATTCCGTACTGCCTACAGCTTGCCTTACTGACGAAAACTGGCGACGCGTTGCAGTTAAAGAACTTAAGCAAACCCTGAGAAATGTAGAGGGGTTGTCAAAAGACTACACAATCGCTGATAAAAGGACTGGCTGGTGGTCTGAGCTCTATAAAAAGAAATGGGATGTATGATTGTTTGGGATTCATTAGCTAGTTAGTTAGTCAAACCGATTGGCGATTATTCCGTTGGAGATAGATAACGGGACCATACAAGGTATGGTCCCGTTATCTATGGGCGTTTTACCTCCCGTAAAGCAGCTTTAGCTTGTGATTCCAGGCATCATTGTCAAGAGTCGAATTCTGACCAGTGGCAGCAACCTGAGCTTTCCAATCATTGTGATCAAGCCACCCAAATTTTATTCTCTTTATTGAAGGAGTTGGGTTCGAGACTTCGTATTTTTCAAAGTTGATTGCTAGGTAATACCCGTATTTCTGTTTACCAGAATTATGGATACTATTCTTTTGTCCATAGCTACGGTTGCCGAAGATCTTGTTTTGAGATGACGTTTTAATCTCAATCGAATAACTATCATCTGGAATATAAACAACATCCTTGTCGCTTTTATCTTGTTCTGCTTTCCACTCAGCAGGATGGCTAATGGCTAAAAGTGCTGCGATAAGCATGTGGAGGTAGTTTCCAGTTATTTGCGGACTCGGAAATACATCTTTGCCTATTTGGAGGAGTCCACCAATCTTCGTATCCCTGATGCGCTCCCAAGCATCAATCGTGACATTGACTATTTCCTTTCTCTCTGTTAGACCAAGATTGACCTAAGCAAGCCGATAAGCGTCCGGGGCCCCGACTACGATTCGTGTCGCCAAACACCAGAATCGAAGGGGAGGGCCCCGGACATGCTTGACATGATACTGCAA
>Ga0214927_100091_pt1 | contig 66246 bp, 47 predicted proteins | sample Stichaenrichm16X_FD_168612 | JGI IMG/M metagenome (GOLD analysis project Ga0214927, IMG submission 168612) | Xylose enriched microbial communities from anaerobic bioreactor in Madison, Wisconsin, United States - 16X | ecosystem: Engineered > Bioreactor > Anaerobic > Unclassified | place: USA... | reverse complement strand
GACCATCGCTCAAACCATACCGTCGCATTCACACTCTCCCCGTTCCAGAAACAGGAAGAAAACATCACAGATCAAACGGGAGTACAAGCTTCATAATCCCCCCGTTTAACTGACGACACGCCCTAGCGTTTTAGCGGGACAGTAAAACCCCTTGCCCCGTCAGAACGCCTGACGATTTCGATGATCCATTGGCCCAGTTGCGCAAGGGCCGTGTGCAGTTTTTCACCAGCATAGCCTCCATCGCTGACCCTGCCCCCAAACTGCCCTCAGCTCTCAGTTAGGGTCTGTGGGGTAATTTATGCCTTGTTGGCGTGTTGGGCGAAAGCCTCTGGCGTCATGAACATTGAGGTTGGTGTGGGGCCTGACGGCGTTATAGCCGGCTCGCCGGGCGTCGATGACCGTCCGAGCGTGGGCGATGTTGCGGAACAGATGCTCGTTCAGACATTCGTAACGGAACCGGCCGATGAAGCTCTCGACGAACCCTGTCTGCTTCGGCTTGTCCGGTGCGATGTAGTGCCACAGCGCCGCCCGCTTTTCCTGCCGGACTAGAATGGCGTTCGAAGTCATCTCGGTGCCATTGCCACTGACGATCATCAGTGGCCAGCCGCGATGTTCCCTGATCCGGTCGAGTTCCCGACCGAGCCGTTCACCTGGCAACGATGTATCCGCTACCAGCACCAGGCATTCGCGCGTGTAGTCATCCACCACCGTCAGCACCCGAAACCATCGTCCGTTGTTCAGCGCCTCCTATCGCCCTCCACGGATCCAGCGGTAGAAATATCCCTGCACGGTCGTGAGGGGCGGTAATTGCCGCAGCAGTTGCCGCCACTGGCCCCGGTCGCGACAATATCAAGAATGGCCTCCACGACGCGCCGCAGGTTCATGCACCTGGCACGGCCCAACCGCTTCCTTCGCGGTATCAATGGAATGATTAGGGTTCATTCCGCATCACGCAACTCACTTGCATATTCCAAGTCATCGCGCAGATGATTTCAGTCCAGGCCATCATGATCTCATCAGGCCGTCGCAAAATCATGAAATATAACTAACTAAAATCACTCAATTCATTTTCAGTCAGGCTATAAAAGCCATCTACCTTCCGTTCAAAAATCTAAAATTATATATAAGCCATCAGAATTCATAAAATAAACTCTGAAAAATTCTTGTCTCTTCAATCATTTAAAATGGTGCATTCTAAAATCCTTCTTGAAAAGCGAAAATCTATCATACGTTCAGCAAGAAACCCCGGCAATATTATTACTAGTATTGACCAGATAAATATCATTCCATCAAAAAACGAACGTCTTTTTTTGGAAAAAAGAAAAATTTTAAAAGAATCGTAAAATGCCTTCTTAAGAGAATCACCCGGCAACGAGTGTTTTCTCGGCGTCAAACGCATAGATGCAATGCGCAATTGCAATAAATGGCTATTTTCAAAAAGAACTTTATATTTTGGCAAAGGATGTCCAGTATCTAAACAAGCACATTGGACAGCATATAATCGATGAAAAGCTCGGGCGACCTCTCTACTATAGTTTTCCTTTCCATTACTTAAGTTGCTATCATTTTTTCCATGTGTACGATACAAAACGAGAGGGCGATCTATTGTAACAATATCACCATAATAAGGAGCCATAGCAATACAGGATGTATCAGTTGACGAATCAAATTTGCTATCGAGCGGAAATATTTTGGTAAGAAACTCTCGAGACCATGCATTTCCTGAGCCTGGTGGACTTGGATAATCTAGATATAACCAAGCTTGTTTTTGAATTTCTTGCGGGGTAACTCCTGGCCTTATTCGGGGCATAATTGCACCAACCGGTCGCCCTTTTGCGTCAGTCCTCTGCACTAATACCTGAATCTTACTCACCCCTGCATACCAGACTGATGCAATCTCCCGAAGGGCGCCTTTTATCAGTATATCATCAGAATCCAGAAAAATAATAATATCTCCAGAACTCATTGAGAAACCAAGGTTATTTGCCTCTCTTTGCCCCTGATTCTTAGTGAAAAAACCTAAGACATTATTTCCAAATTTTTTTATAGTATTAATAGATCCATCGGTAGAACCATCGTCAATCACGATAATTTCTTTTAATGCCCAATCTTGCATTAAGGCGCTTTCTATTGCGTCCCCTACATACTGCCCATAATTATAATTCGCGATTATAATAGAAAATGAAGGACTTTTCGACATAACTTCCTCCAAACAATACTGCATACCGAATATTTCTTAAAATCATTTGTATACTAAGAGGGTCTATAATGCCTGTAAGTACGATACACGCTCGGAACTACCTGCTTAATTATATTTTTAAACCCTAAATCTTTACCACTTAAACGGAAATTATAATTATTTATTATATTTTTCATCACATAATCTGGGTAAATACCTTGAAAAAAATCAATAGCTTCAATTTTTTTTAATATGACATATAAATAAGATCCCTCAGGAGGAGAAATATCTTTCCAATAACCAATTTTATTTAAAATGTTATTGAACAAATGAAGCGCAACTGACTGTGATGTATGATCCATACACCACTCTTTTTCTTCTGGAAGAAATATTTTATAAATATCCAAATGATCTATCGGGTAATAAATTTTTGAAGACATTTTGGTAATGTCATTATTCTCTCCCAAAACAGACTCCAGTAAAAGAGGACCTGTTTCTCCCCATCGTAATTTTTTTCCCATAAGCGCTTTTGAACGCGCAATTAACTCGTCTACTAAGAAAGGAGATGTAAGACCAAGTATTGCACCATTCACACTACCCTGCCGTTCTTGCACAACAATATCACCACTGGGTGATACATATGGTTTTGACAGAAACAACATATCCAAATCTACCCACGCTTTTTTATTTTTTTGAAACATGGAATATCTAAAAAAATCTGAGAAATGACCAAGATCTGGCATATTATCAAAAATAAAATATTTTGTCATCTCTTCAGGAAGAATCTCACTTGCATCTGCTAAAACGACACCGTCGGGAATATTATCAACACGACGATATGAATACAATGTGAGTTCACATCCCTGCCGAATAAGAGAGTAGGCACATGCTTTTTCTAAAGCACTTAGGCGTCCCCCATACCAAAACGTTCCAAAAGACAAAGACGCCATATCCAGCACTCTCTAAATCTTAAAAAGACCTTTGCAGATTTTTCAACAAACCTATTTTATATAATCTTAAGCTCCGGAATTGGAATTACAAATTTTCCTCCCCACTCTCTAACAAATGAAAGTTGCTCGATAATTTCCTCCTCTAAGTTCCAGGGAAAGATAATAATAAAATCCGGCTGTTTCTCTTTAATTGCATCTGGAGATAAAATAGGTATATGGGTTCCTGGCAAAAGCATATTCTGCTTGTGTGGGTTTGCATCTGCTGTAAAACTGACAAAATCTATTTTTATACCACAATAATTCAGTAAAGTATTGCCTTTAGCTGGCGCACCATACCCAGAAATCTTCAAATCATTCCGCGAAGCGTTAATTAAGAATTCAAGTAAGTCTTCTTTTATTTTTAAGGCACGCTGTGCGAAAGCTTTATACGTTGATAATTGCTCCAGACCTGCATTCCGTTCTCTTATCAGAAGATTCGCAACGCTACTTAACGTCGGTTGCCTCTCATTATCCTGATGCGTTGCATAAACACGCAATGAACCGCCGTGCGTCGGTAATTCTTCTACATCGAACACACGCAGGCCATGCTCGAACAATGCATGCTGAATGGTCTTCAAGGAGAAATAAGAAAAATGCTCGTGATAGATTGTATCAAATTGAGTCTGTTCTATCATTCTCATCAAATGCGGAAATTCAAATGTGACCACTCCAGTTTCTGAGAGTAAAATACGAAACCCTTCAAGAAAATCATGTAAATCAGGAACATGTGCAACCACATTATTGGCGGTCATTAGATCTGCACTATATCCTTTACTCTTAAGGTAGGCCGCCGTTTCTTGCCCAAAGAATACGCATTCAGTAGGAACGCCTTTTTTTTGTGCTTCCTGGGCAACATTGAATGCAGGTTCAATGCCGAGAACACGAATACCCTTTTCCATGGCATATTGCAGGAGATAACCATCATTACTGGCAATTTCCACGATCAAAGAAGATGATGTAAGAGAAAATCGTTGAGCTTGTTCAGTAATATACTTTTTTGCATGAGCCAGCCAACTGGTTGAATAAGAAGAAAAATATAAGTAATCAGAAAATATTTTTCCTGGTTCCTCAAATTTTTCCAATTGAACAAGATGGCATTTATCACAAATTAATGCATGAAGTGGAAAAAAAGGCTCCATTTTATTACGTTCATCATAACTGACGTAAGCGTTTGCAAGGGGAGACATCCCGAGGTCAACGACTGTTTTTGTGAGTATTTTTCCACATAGACGGCAATCCCCATGGCCCGTTACGCCCCTCTCTTCGTGCAAATTCGTCTTGGAAGGAGCTAAATCTACTATTGATTGAGAGAGCATTTCTATTTTCCTTTCTAGAAAAAAACGCTACAAATCCGGAAAGAGACCTTGAAAAAAAAACGGTAAGGCTTGATCTCGCTCAGAGATACAAGTTGGAGAAAGTGGCCATCTCACGTTCATCTCAGGATCATCATATCTGATTCCCCCTACTCGATCCGCGTCATAAAAATTGGATATAAAGTAAAAAACCTCTACATTATTTTTTAGACACTGATATCCATGAACACATCCTTCAGGTATATAAAGAAAAACGTCCTCTTCCTCATCAAGAAATACTTCTGTCTTTTCTAGAAAAGAGGGTGAATTTTTCCTTAAATCAAATACCACATCATAAATTTGTCCGCGAACACACTTTAGTAATTTTGTTTCTCCAGCTGGAGGCAACTGCAAATGCATACCTCTAACGGTACCCCTCTCTAACGTACGAGAACTGCTCCACTGACAAAAACTAGATACAAGACTTCTACTCTCAAATTCTTTCTCACAAAAAAATCTTCCAAAAGAGCCTCTACTATCTTTTGTTCTTTCAACGTGAATTTTCCACATTCCCGAAATTGGCGTTGTCTCAAATCTCATCTTTATTCTCTCCACAATATTTTTATTATATTTTGAAAGATGTATTCTTTTTTCGACAGATTGCTTATCGTGTTACAAATAGAATTACCGGATTTTCTGGATACGCATCCGTAGACAAAATGGTCCGAATCCGAGGGGCAGTCGTTAACATTCTTATGCCACATTTATCTCCTTACACGAGAGAAAATAATTTTCAAAGCAAGTTCCTCCACACGTAAATGTGTAATCTGCGACATGAAACGTTTATGAGACGCCAACGTTCTCACAGCACACAAACGAGAAATAAGGTGCCCAGTTCGGCGTGCGTGCTGGATCGGCGAATTCCTTTACATAGTCCTTAAAACATTATTGCTTTACTGGCCGTCACTCAAAGCCAAATTTCCTTCCATACGCTTGTGAAAGGTTATGCTCTGTCATGCATATTCTAATTATTGGCAATATGGGTTACATCGGTCCGGAAGTATCCCAACATTTGCGCCGTACATTTCCTGACGCCCACATATCAGGCTATGATACGGCTTTATTTGCCGATCGTTTAACCTGTGAAGGGCCTATTCCAGAGATTGTTCTGAATAAGCAGTATTTTGGTGACGTTCGGGATTTTCCTCCTTCACTATTAGAAGGAGTTGACGCAGTTATTTATCTAGCGGCCATATCCAACGACCCTATGGGGAAAAAATTCGGGAAAGTGACTGATGAGGTCAACAGGAAAAGCTGCATTAAGATTGCTCAGTTTTCGGCTATTGCCGGTGTTACTCATTTTGCATTCGCATCGAGCTGCAGTGTCTATGGCTGCGCATCCGACCATCCCCTTACCGAATATGACGTAACCAATCCATTAACAGCTTATGCACGCTCCAAAATTGAGGCCGAAATCGAACTTAAAGAGTTACATTCTGATAGGATGTTCATTTCTTGCCTTCGATTTGCAACGGCTTGCGGTTTTTCTAAACGTCTCCGACTTGATCTGGTATTGAATGATTTTGTCGCGTCCGCTCTTCAATTCAGAGAAATCCGCGTTCTGAGTGACGGCAGCCCGTGGCGTCCACTCATTGATATTCGCGACATGGCCCGTATCTTTGAATGGGCCATTACGCGTTCCGGAGAAAAGTTTGTTATTGTTAACGCAGGATCTGATGAAAATAATTACACTGTTAAGCAATTAGCTGAGGCGGTGGCGAGTCAGATTCCAGGCACCCAAGTAGATATCAATCATGATGCCCCCCCAGACAAACGTTCTTACCGTGTTGACTTCTCATACCTAAGCCGCATTGCTAAAAATTACGTTCCCCAAATATCACTCGCTCATTCGATCACTTCATTGATTGACGGAATAACTGAATGCAATCTTGCTCAGATCCCGGTATTTTCTGCTCGACTGACACGTCTGAACACTCTTTCTGATCTCATAGCAACAGGGAAATTAGGCCCGGAACTCTACTGGTCCACGAAAAATATGTTCCAGAATAAGAAATCGTTTGAAAACGTCTCGTATAATCAGTGAACAAGGAAGAGAAAAATGAAAGCAGTCATCCTATCTGGTGGCTACGGCACTCGGTTGATGGAAGAAACTGAAGCGCGTCCTAAACCAATGGTAGAAATTGGCGGCCGTCCTATTTTATGGCATATTATGAAAATCTATGCTGCTCATGGCATAAACGATTTTGTAATTCCTTTGGGATACAAGTCAGAAATGATCAAACGCTATTTTATTGAATATGATCAAAACTCATCCGATATTGAAGTTGATCTTTCAGAAGGAACCATACGAACACTCAGGAAAAATGGTGATTGTTGGAAGATAACTCTTGTTGATACGGGCTTGGATACCATGACAGGAGGCCGGCTTCTTCGTTTAAAGGATTACTTAAAAAATGAGGATTTCTGCCTGACCTACGGAGACGGCGTTACCGATCTGAATATAGCTGATAGCATTCGTTTCCATTATTCTCATGGAAAAATTGGAACAGTAACCGCAATTAGTCCTGTCGGGCGGTTTGGCTCTCTTGAAATTCAAGACGGCCAAGTCCAGGAGTTTCACGAAAAACCAGAAGGTTTGGGTTACGTAAACGGCGGCTTTTTTGTTCTTTCCCCAGGTGTTTTTAAATACCTCGAAAACGACGAGACTGTTTTTGAGCGACTACCTTTAGAAAGTCTGGCTCGTGATCGGGAGCTTATGGCTATTCCTCATGACGGATTCTGGTATTCAATGGATACACTAAGAGATAAACGCCATCTGGATCACTTATGGAGCACAGGACAGGCACCTTGGCGAGTTTGGAATTAAGTTAGTTTTGATTGGCGCAGTACTCAATTACGTATATTTGTGAGTTTTATTAACATTATTTGTATTTTTATATATAAACAAACTTGTATAATATAGTTATTATACAAGTTTACTGCTTTTTATAGAGATGACTTGTCTAATTTTTCTCTTACTAACGGTTCAAATTTCACGTTAGACTCTCCGGAGAATTGTCATGCGTTGTGTCATTCTGTTTCGGACCCATATCTGGGATGACTTTACGCTGCGACAGTATATGCGCCTACCCAAAAGTGATTCTTTTGATTCTGTTATTCTTGCCAATAACACTGATGGTCTATGCCCTCCTGTTGAAAACCTACCTTTTATAATTTTCACGATTGATGATTTATTAAAAATGGGTTTAGAACCTGGTCCAGACAAAAATATGGTGTGGTGGAACGCGGATTATCCACTTTATTATTATTCGTCCCTTTTTCCTAACTATGATTATTACATTCTATGTGAATATGATGTTTTTATAAATTCTGACCTTGAAAAAACAATAAAATCTATTTCTACAGAAAAAAAAGATATCATCGCTTTAACCTCTTCCTCCAGCCTGGAAGATTGTATTTATTTGCAGAGTGCAGACGGAGTTTATCCATATGAGAATATAAGGAAAACTTATTTTCCATTTGCGATATTCTCAAAGAGATCAATAGATTTTCTTTACGAACGGCGCCTCGTGCTATCAAAACACTATCGCGAAAAAAAAATCTATAATTGGCCTCATTGTGAACTCTTTGTTGGCACTGAAATCCATGCAAGTAATCTTAATGTGGTTCAGTTAACTGCATATGGTAAAGCTGATTATTTTTCTCACTATCCTCCTATTTTGGAGGAAAATATTTTCTATCTCAGAGAACAAAATTACATCCATCCAGTTCTTGATTCAAAACGTTTTCTCTCCAGCACAATACACTATGAAGGACGCCCGGAACGCTTTTTCAATCCTTTTAGCACCTTTCATAAAACCTTACGTCACTATCCGTTTAGCTTTTACGCAGATCCTCTTCGTAAAGCTTTACTCACTCGCTTCTACCGAATAGCAAATTCTATCAAAAAGTCGTTTTTAAAAAAATTGCTCGGTCCAAAAATGATTAAGCCGAAGAAAGGTTCCCAGCATGTTTGAGCAACATCTTCTTCCGCCTATATCTCGAGACATTTCAGGTCTTGCTATTCATCAACACATAAGAGCTCTTTTTCCTATTTTAAGAAGCATCACAGGAAAAGGAATAGAGGAAACGCTTCAGTATATCTCTGGGCAAATAAAAAATTTCTCTACCACATCCGTTGCCAGTGGCGATTTAGTTTTTGACTGGACTGTGCCCAAAGAATGGAACGTTAATTCCGCGAAGCTGATGGATAAGCATAAAAATATCATTATAGACATAAACGATTCAACGCTTCATATTTTGCAATATAGTTTACCTTTCAATGGACTTGTCTCAAGAGAAGATCTTGAGGAGCATCTTTTTACACTCCCCAATCAGCCAGATCTTATTCCATACAAGACAAGCTATTATACAGAAAACTGGGGCTTTTGCTTATCTGAGAACCAGAGAAGAAAGCTAACAGACACCCATTATTATGTCGATATAGATGCCACGCTTGCGCCTGGCTTCCTTACATACGGGGAAGTTCTTATCCCAGGCGAATCAGATGAGGAATTCCTTTTTTCAATACATTGTTGCCATCCCTCTCTTGCAAATGATAATCTTTCCTCTCTTGCAATAGCGATAGAACTTATTCGCAAACTCCAAGACCTTCCAGAACGCCGCCTTTCATACCGGTTTCTTTTTCTGCCTGGTACGATTGGCTCCATTACATGGCTGGCAAGGAATTCCGATAAGACAGAAAATATAAAAAATGGCCTTGTTCTCAGTTGCCTTGGAGATAAAGGGCCTTTTACGTATAAAAAAGCACGAGAAGACTCTGCGAGCATTAATGCTCTGATGGGTAAGCTCCTGTCCCGTCAGTCAAATGCACGTATTTGGGACTTTGAACCTTACGGGTATGATGAGCGTCAATATTGCTCTCCGGGATTTAATCTTCCTGTTGGATGCCTGATGCGTTCTCCGAACGGAACCTTTCCAGAATATCACACATCTGCAGATAATCTGGATTTTGTAACACCCGATGCTTTGGAAACCTCTTTTTCTCTGCTAGCGGATCTAATTACTATAACTGAGAACTCTCTTTATCCTGTCAGCACGAGCCCTTATGGAGAGCCTCAACTTGGAAAGCGTGGCCTTTACCCTTTACAACATGAAGCATTAAAAACAGATGAAATTGGGGATGATCTGCCTGATCAATTAGGCCTATTATGGGCATTAAACCTATCCGATGGAAAAAACTCTATTCTAGATATTGCAAGTCGGGCCCAGAGATCTTTTCGCTCCATTCTTTATGCTGTTGATATTTTACAAAAAGCGGGTCTTCTGAAACTTTATGGCAAAGAACAAGCTCAGCCTTTTCCAACCCCATAAATAGAAAACGGTTCATAACCCATCTTATAACGTCTACTCAATAAACAAGTTTTGGCAGGAGAGATCGTGACAGAATCCCGTCCTTTTTCGGCCCATGTTGCCCTTGTTACCGGTGCTGGCCGAGGCATTGGCAGAGCAACCAGTCTTCACCTGTCGTGCCTTGGTGCTTCTGTCATCTGTGTTGCGCGTACAGAATCCGAAGTGAAGTCCTGCGCGTTAGAGGCAGGCTGTAACGCTTTACCTGCTGCATGCGACATTACATCGTTAGCTTCTGTTCAGAAACTTTTTTCTACCGTAGAAACCACCTACGGACGTCTGGACTATCTCGTTATTTCGTCCGGGGCTTTTCACCAAGGCTCTTTGCAGACGACCACGACCGCACAATTCAATGATCTTTTTGCGGTTAACGTAAAAGCCCCTCTGACTCTGATACAGCATGCGTTGCCCGCTCTCATGAAAAGCAACGGCCAGATTGTTGTTATCAATTCCTCCATCATCAAAGCAACGAATACGGCGGAAAGAGGCCTCTATGCGGCGACGCAGACAGCGCTGAAATCTTTGACAGATACGCTACGGGATGAAGTTAACGCAAAAGGCGTAAGGGTCATTTCTATTATGCCCGGCACGACAGCGACCCCTCGCCAGGAAGCTATTTATCAAACAGCCGGTAAACCCTATAATCCAGATCTTCTTCTGCAACCACAGGATGTCGCCGTCGCGTTATGTAATAGTCTCCTCCTACCACGAACAGCAGAGACAACAGATATTTTTATCAGGCCCATGCAAAAATTCGATGTTCCACGCGAGGAAAAGTAAGCTCATGCATTTAGAGATTAAGAAGACATACTTATGAAAAACAACGGCTCTATTTACATATGAATTCACAACATAGAATTATCCGCTAAATCAAAAAAAATCTTTAGATGAATACAGTAAGGAGGAAACCGTGAAAATATCCCAATGGATGGAACAATCAGGTGTTGTTTTTGGTACAAGTGGCGCGCGTGGCTTGGCTGACAACATGAGTGATATGGTCTGCTTTGCCTATACAATGGGGTACCTTCAGCATCTGGCTACGTTAGGTGAATTTTCTCCGCACACCATGGTTGCTGTTGCCGGAGATCTGCGCCCCAGCACGCCACGCATCATGGGCGCCTGTATCGCGGCAATTAAGTATATGGGAGGAAAGCCTGTATTTTGTGGGTTTGTTCCCAGCCCTGCTCTGTGCCATTACGCTTTCTCTTTGAGGATTCCCTCTCTTATGGTGACAGGAAGTCATATTCCTGCAGACCGCAATGGTATCAAGTTCAACCGGGCTCAGGGTGAATTTCTCAAGGACGACGAATTGGCCATGAGAGATCAAAACATAGAGCTTCCTGAAGAGATGTTTAATGTAAATGGCAAGCTTATAAAGCCAGTCGCGTTTCCTCCCGTTACAAATATCATTCCGAGTTTTATTGCCCGTTACCGTGATTTTTTTGGTGCCGATGCTTTATCTGGTTTATGCCTTGGGGTCTACCAGCATTCCGCCGTTGGGCGAGATGTTCTAACCGATATTGTGGAAGCTCTTGGCGGTGAGGCCATACCCCTTGGTAGATCTAAAAATTTTGTAGCCGTTGATACCGAAGCTGTGCGTCCTGAAGACGTTTCCTTGGCCAATCAATGGGCCGCCCAAGGAAAATTTGACGCCATCCTAACGACTGATGGCGACTCTGATCGTCCGTTGCTGGCAGATAGGCATGGGAATTGGCTCCGAGGAGACATATTGGGGATTCTGGCGGCTCGTTTTCTCCAAGCTGCTTCCGTCACCACCCCAATCAGCAGCAATACAGCCTTGGAAAAATCTGAGTTTGCGCGGCACACTCAACGTACGCGCATTGGCTCCCCTTTTGTGGTGGCGGAAATGATGAAAGCTGCTGCCGCAGGGATAGTTCCTGCTGTTGGCTATGAAGCAAATGGTGGCTTCCTGCTCGGAACTGATGTGACATTTGAAGAGCGCACTCTTTCGGCATTACCCACCCGTGATTCCGTTCTTCCAATGATATGTGCACTGGTTGCCGCTCGGCGGGAACAACACGGTCTTGCTGGATTGGTTGAAAATCTACCGCCGCGCTTTACACAAAGTGACCGTTTGGCCGATATGCCGACAGAAAGAAGTCTCTCGTACCTTGCGTTGCTACAGGAAAATCCTGACGAAAGTCTGGAAAACCTTGGCTTTTCCAAGATATGTGGACCACTGGCGCATATTGATAAGACAGATGGCATACGAATGACTTTTCGCAATAGCGATATTGTACATCTGCGCCCATCAGGAAATGCACCGGAACTACGCATATACGTTGAGACCAGCAGCCCGGAACGAACTGAAGAACTTCTTCGAATTGGTGTGGGGATCCTAGAGAAATGGAGAAACCCAAGCACAGAAAAACAATTCCTGGCATCATAATAAATAATGCTCATTAAATCGAAAAATTACATATAAGCCTTACACACCCAGTATATTTTATTTCTAGAGCATTTTTGTCAAAAGACGTGGTTTTTCTTCCACGTCCGCAAGATGCTCTTGAAATTCCGCAACGGAGTTCTGAACAACTGTTTCGCGAGACTGCAAATCAACGCGGGCAATGGCTGCAATTAGCATGCCAATCAATAAGTAGAAATTCAGAAGCCCTAATGTTGGGCTTGAAATGCAGGCCGCGACAATGCCTCCGGCCAAAGCAGAAAGCATTCCATCTATTACCAGACGTTCTGGCCCTGGAGGAACAGTGCGTCGGGCGTGCATGGCTGCTCTCAAAAGTAATCCATCAAAAATGAGAAGCCCGATCCCGCCTATTATCCCTATTGTCGATAACAGGCTTGGAATAAGGCTGGAGGCCCTGTTGCTTCCCCACCCTACCCCTAAGCCATAGGTCTCTCCAACCAAAGCCATTGAATCACTGTCCGCTTGTGAACGGTCCTGATACGATTGGCTCTGCTGTTTTTCTGTAGTGGATTGATAGACATTTTGGGCGGCTGGTACAATTTGCGGAACAGCTGTTACCAACACAAGAATACCACAGCCCACGACTGCGGCCCCACCGACAACCAACCGTAGAATGTTACCCATTAATCGTGTTGCTCCTGTCAGCATGATGGCGACAGGCAGGAGACAAAGACCTACCGCCACTGTCGCAAACCCTGTGGTTGATGTTGTGCAGGCCAGTGCAAAAGCAGATGCTGGAATCAGCCACTTTGCTCCCGCTATGGAATAACCTTGCAGGACAATCCAGACACAGGAGAACAAAATCTGGCACAGAAACATTGCGCAGGCAGCTGGTTCCGAAAAGGACGCATTGATACGCGGAACCGGACCTGCCATCTGGGTATTGAGAACGGCCCAACCCGGATTGGAATAGAAAAAGATATCGGGATAAGGCACACCTGCAAGACGATGGGCTAATTGCCACATGCAAATTATGACAACTCCCCAGCCTGACAGAAGAAACGTGCGATAAAGTTTCTCGATAGAGACATCATTCCGCGTTAAAAATCGTGCAGAAATAACCATTAAAGCTGTGTTGATAATCAGATAAATATCCTGAGAAATATTACCAAAATTTGGAGAAAGTAAAACACGCCCCCCGACAGTATCGCCTTTCTGAGGCCAGACCATAACCTGATTCATGAACAACCGAGGCATGATCAATGATCCCAAGACGGTCCACATGACGACAAGAATAAAAGGAAAACACAAAGCCATGACTGTTCTATCACCGGGGTAGCGCACTCCCATAATCCACTGTAGCAGAACAAAACTTATAAAAGCCAAGGCCGGAACCATGGCGGGTTGTACCCCCAACCCGCCAACAATAAGAGCGGCCGCAGCTGGAAGAACGCCAGCAAACAACAAAATATGCAACATGGTTGTAGGACGGGCCCACAACAGCAAACACAAGGGAAAAAGGATCATCCCCACCATCGGTACGGTCATTTTCCCACCTTTTTATTTTTATATATTGCGGACAATCTTGTTTAGAGGCGTCCTATTGTTCGTTCTGTAATGCCATAGCATTTTCCACAACATGAAACATATTCTGGCGAAAAGCCTCTTCAGAAAACCGTTGGGCATTGGTATGGCAAAGCTGTGCATCAATGGGCGGCACTGTCGCTTCAAATTGTTCAACAGCGGCAACAATTGCCTCTACACTCTGTTCACTGAAAAATATACCTGTGGGGCCAGCTATATCATTGTTTTGCCGAACAATGTCGCGTGCGCCGCCGCGGTTGAAAACAATCAGCGGGGTACCACATGCCTGCGCTTCCACCATTGTGATGCCAAAATCCTCTTCAGCCGCAAACACAAAAGCTTTCGCATGACACATGTAATTCTCGACATCTGCGTCACTTAAACGGCCATGCAAGATAATATTAGGGGCATGAGTTGCCAGATGCGCTATTTTTTCACGCTCTGGTCCACCTCCCACAACATGCAGAACCCTATCTGGCATACGGGAAAAAGCCTCGACAACCAGATCAATACGTTTATAAGGCACCATTCTTGAGACGACGACGTAATCCTGCCTTACTGAGGGCAGATTTTTCCATGGCCGCACTTCTACCGGTGGATAAACTACTTGAGCCTGCCTGCGATAAACTTTTCTAATCCGACGGGCAATGTAATTGGAATTGGCTACAAATACATCCACACCAGCTGCCGAGCGTACATCCCAGTTTCTCATATGATGCAGGAGCCAACGTGCATATAGGCTACGCACTCCACGCTCCATATTGCTTTGGCGCAGGTAGGCAGCCTGCATGTCCCACGCATACCGCATGGGTGAATGGACGTAACAAATATGAATCTGATCTGGTCCGGTGATCACGCCCTTGGCAACTGCATGGTTGCTGGAAATAATCAGGTCAAAGCCCGAAAGATCCAACTGTTCAACAGCAATTGGCATGAGGCCAAGATAATAACGGAAAAAACGCCGTGCGAAAGGAAGCCGTTGAATGAATGTCGTCTGAACGGGCTTCCCCTTCAGCATCATACGCTCGGCCTGCGGCATGAAATCGACAATCGCAAACATTTCTGCTTGTGGATACATAATCAGTAATTGTTCCACCACACGCTCTGAGCCAGCATAATGCTCTAGCCATTCATGCACGATAGCAACACGCAGATCAGAATATGCTGACTGTTTCAGAGTAGTATCCCCCATAGTTGGATCCTCCGTTCCGTTGCGCGCCAACGGCCGATCATAGACTCAGTCATGCTTTACAGATGAAAAGACGTAATGTTATCCTCAGCAAAGCTACCGGGATGCAAAGTATTTTTGTTATAGGATACGTAACTTGACGCTAAAAACACGTAAAGAAGCGCCTAAGGCGTCATCCAACGAACAAAAACGGTCTTTTCCTTCCCACCGTTTACGGCCAGCTCGTGGGTTCGTTATTGGTATTACAATAGGATTACTTTTCTGGAGCATTCTTATTATCGGATTTTTTCTTATACGATAATTATTTCTCTTCTAGAAATGCCGCTCATAAATTTTAATAACATCACCTGGTTTTACGTAATCATAAGGTTTGAGAAAACCTACCGTTGTATGATGCCCTTCCTGGCGCGCCACATACGCGCGGCTCTCCAAAGCCCGGTAGGTAAATCCTCCCCCGGCCGCAACGGCTGTCAGCAAAGTCATACCAGGTTGGTAAGGATACTGGCCCGGCTTTGCAACTTCACCCAGTACAGACACCAGCCTGTAAGCTGATACCTCGACCGCCACTTTAGGATCACGCAACATCTGCGCTGACTGTAAGGCTTTTCTTACTTCGTCCGAAAACTCTTCCGTTGTCAGCCCTTCCGCACGCAAACTTCCGGCAACAGGAAACGCAACCTTTCCCTGGCTATCAACGCGAAAACTGGACGTAAACTGGTCCTGCCCATACGTCATGACACGAATTTCGTCATCAACACCTAGCCGGTAATCACTGGGATCATAAGCCGTGACAGGCTTCAGGTTCCACCCAGGGGTGCATCCAGCCAGGAGGCTTCCAATCACTCCCCAACATACCGACCGCCCAATGGCAACACGGTAAAACTCTGAACAGGTCGTCGCCATACGTCATTTCCTCCAGTCAGTATGTTTTTCAGGAGTGTGGAATAATCCGCACCAAACAAGATCTTTCTTAAAGAGAGAACTGAACCTTGATCAGAAAGCGATGAACGGGAAAACGCCCACTTCCTATGGTACTCTGGCTACTGAAATCATAATTGGCTGCCAGACGAATATGTCTGTTGATCAGCCATTCTGCTCCCAGACCACCCCCATAGAGAGACTGCTTGTTCCGACCTTGATAAAGCACTGTGTTTTCCAAGAAAGCCGGAGCCGCCGGATAGTTCGCTCTTTGAAGCTGTCCATAGGCAGAAAAAACAATATTTCTCTTGAAATTATGAGTAACCCCGATGCGGGCCCCAGTGAAAGTATAACCAACAATATTTTCAAATGCGCTATCATCAATACCATGGTGAACCGTCGCCGTAACTGTTGTCAGGCGCGTTGGTAACCACTTTAATTCTGCTTCAGCTATCGGGGAGTTAATGACCCCAAACGCCGTGGCCCGATAATGCCGCGTCTGATACCCGACAACACCCCGAAAGCGAATGGGGCCATGCAGGCCGAAATCATACCCCGCCATAATAGAAAACCCATTGGAATCACGAGAAGGAGCATTTTCCAACTGATTCTGATAACGGATTTCCGTACCCTGCACCACCAAGAGGGCATGACTGTCTTGACGCAGTTCATACTGTGCTGTCACGCCTTGCGTAATGATGACACGATCTCGATAGGTTTGCGTCGGCTGAAATTCGGATGGAGTAAAAAAACCAAAATGATATCGTTGAATTCCGCCTTGCGGAATAAAACTGACTCTTCCATGCGTGGTCGCTGTGTAGCTTAGTCTTATGTCATCCACCTGATACGGCACAGGCCGACTTAAAACCAAAGCCCCCATGTCCGTTGGCATCTGCACAAGAGAAAGATGAGTATAGGAGGCCCCGATTGTGTCATGACCAAAATCATGAACACCGCCTATATTGGCAGTCCAGTTCGTTCTATTCTGAATGCTGCGTGACGGGTAACGAACATCATCCACACCAATATTTCCGTGCAGAACATCGCGCTTTCCCCACCGAGCCACCGCACTGAGATTAGCCTGCGTGTTGATGACTGCGCTGGCCTTTCCCCCGAGAATCTTATCAACATTGGTATCGTACCCGATCGCCTCGCCACCATCCGCATTGATTTGGAAAGGACCAAACCGCTTGCCAAGAGGAGCATATTCTCCCAGCGCGCGGATCTGTGCTGGCTCTTCAGCCAGATCTCCAGCCCCACTGCCTGCTGGGGGAAAGTATGTATCAATAACCTGAGCAAATGCGCTCCCCCCGCTCCACAAAGGAACAGAAGCTGTCAAACTCAGCCCAATGACCACTATTTTACGCACCAGACACTCTACCAATCATTCTTAACGAAATGGACGACGATATTTTTACTGATAACGATTTTTAGATACGCCGAGTCTGTACCGATCGAGAGAATTACACTTTAACCTGAATACGGAAAACTTTCTTTTTATAAGCAGGTTTTCCTTTTTCCTTCTTGCCTGAGTTCTCGCAAAAAAAGACATCACATTCACGTTATCTTCCGTGGAATATTTTTTCTTCTCCATGCAACCAACATGCCAATAGCCGCGTATGAAGCTTGTTGTGGTCGGGTAGGTTAGCGCATGTGTGGCTTCCTGCAGGGCCGTCATCCAATAAATCTCACACTATCAAAAATTTTGGTTCGACATGTTCGGAATGATGCGGAGTGTGTCATGGATGTTTACGGTTCTAATGCAGCGGTCGCCCCATCCGTCACTTTAACGGACCATGAAAATTTTTTCTTCAAAGATGATAGGAATCCTCCGTCATCTTTACGAAAAAGCATGCAGGCACAGATCATTTGTGGTTTTTCATTAATGATAACAGACTGCGTTTCTTTTGCTCTGTCTGTGGCCACACCAAGCCTATTTTATGACCAAAATACATTTTATACAGAACAAGCATTTTCGTTCTATATTTTCTTGTTTTTTATTATGTCCACATACTTCATATACAAGAAACATTACACGGACAGGCAACCATTCTGGAATGAAACAGCCCAAATCATAGGGGCTTCTTTTATGGCAGCGGCAGCATTCATTGCACTCGCCTGGCCTACCGTCCCCCCCTTATACGCTTTTCTTCCCTTTTTGTTATTTCCTTTTATTGATATCTCGTCACGGCAATTAACCAAAAGGCTTCTCCATCGGGCAGGCCTGTGGCGTCTCCCGGTTCTGTTGATTGGGGAGCCTGAAACCTGTGCTCATGCTGTGGCAGTGTTTTCCAGCGAGCGTTTTCCGAGCCTGTACTCAGTAGGATGTGTCTCTGCATCTCGTCTGCTGGATATTTCCGTAGAAGAGCTAAGGCATAGATTACTTGAAAGCCACGGTGCAGCAAAACTCATGCTGGTTCTGAATAGTCATGATCCCTTTGGGCACGCCGTAATTGAACATATTACCCGCACGCGGTTGCCATTTTGCCTTATGTCTCCCGTGTCAGGGTTACCGCTAGATTACGCCTATCATTCCTATTTCAGCCATGACGGAATGCTGATGACATTCCGGAGCAATCTGGAAAAACCCATCCACTATTTCGCAAAAATTGCGTTTGATCTGTTCGTCGCATCTTTGATTTTAATAACCATTTTACCCGTTCTGACCATCATATATGCGTTGGTCCGACTGGATGGAGGGCCTGCTATTTTTGGGCACACCCGCATTGGGCGAGACGGTCGTCCGTTCCGGTGCCTCAAATTTCGCACCATGGTCATTAATGCAGATGCAGTGCTGGCTGATCTTCTGGCACACAATCCTGAAGCAGCGGCAGAATGGGCAGCCACCTACAAACTTACGTCCGATCCACGGATTACCCGCATCGGCCGTATACTCCGCAAGACCAGTCTGGATGAACTTCCGCAGATCCTGAATGTCCTGAAAATGGATATGAGCCTTGTCGGCCCACGTCCTATCATTACGGCAGAACAGGTCTATTACGGAAAAGACATCAGTTATTATACGGCCACCCGTCCAGGTATCACCGGGCTGTGGCAGATCAGTGGACGGAGCGATACCTCATATGTGCGCCGTGTCCAGCTAGATAACTGGTATGTCCGCAACTGGAGCTTGTGGCGCGATATTATCATCCTGATAAAGACCATCCCGGCTGTCCTGACACAAAAAGGGGCTCGCTAGAATAATGCTGGATGATCCCGGCATATTTTCTAAACCCACATCAATCTCATCATTCACCATGAGAGGACAAAAGCGATGAATACTCTGCAAATCCCCTCATCTTACAGCAAGCAATCTACATTGCCGGGCGCACCGCAACAGGTCTCTCCCTTGCATGCCTTCAGTATTATGAACCGGCACCGGATTACGATTGCCGTTGTCACTCTGGCAATTGCGATCCCCTCTGCTGTCGCCATTTTTTCCATGAAACCTTATTATGATGCCTCTTCAATTCTGATTGTCGGAACAAGACAGGCTCCTTTCCGTGATCTTCAGGCCACAGTTTCCTCGCCCGAAGTCGATACAGTCGCCGTAAACAGTGAGGTCAGTATTCTGCGCAGCCCCACCATTTCTCGGGCTGTGGTTCAAAAGCTTGATCTGACCCACGATCCGGATGTGCTGGCAAGCCTCAGTTACGTGCCTTTGAGCAAACGTATCACCAATACCGTAACACGGTTTTTCGTGAGTCCTCCTGCGGCACGTCCCCTAACGGAAAACGAACGTATTCAGGCGGTGAGTGAGCTTTTGAACAAATGGGTGACCGTTCTGAATGATGGTCGCTCTTACATCATCACCATTACCGCCAGCACGGCTGATCCACAGACGAGTGCGCGGATTGCCAATGCTTATGCGGACGTCTATCTCGATTTCAAAAGACGTATGAAAGTGACAGCCACATGGCAGGCTAATGCGCTTCTGGATGAGCAGATTGTGCCGCTGCGTGACCGGTTGCGCAAAGCCGAGCAGGCTGTACAGGCTTTCCGCGAAAAAAATGGTCTGATTGCGGCTGAACTGGAAAGAGCACCCGTCGCGGGAACTGACAATAATACGAACGGCGGCGCGACCGTTACAGATCAGCAATTGAGCCAAATGAATCGCGAACTTATTGTGGCACGTGGTGATTTGGAAGCACATCGTGCGCGATATGCAGAAATCAGCAGCGCAATCAAAAATGGTAGTCTGGATAGTATTCCGGAGGCTGTTTCCTCCCCCTTGATCCAGCAATTGCAGGCGCAGGAAGCGCAAGTCAGCAGTCAGGCTGCCAGCTTGAGCCAGGTTGTCATGGACGCTAATCCAGAACTTCAGTCTACGCGTGCCGCGGCGTCACATATCCGTAGCCGTATAGGGGCCGAAGTTCACCGCATTGCCAACAGTGCCGCCAAGGAACTCGCCAGTGCTCAGGCACGCGTTGCAGCGCTCTCTAACGAGGTCAACAAACTTCAGAAGCAGGTTACTGCTGAGAACGAGGCTGATGTGACCCTGCGGCAACTTCAGAGTGAAGCAACTGCAGCACGCACCGTGTATCAGGACTATCTGGGCCGTTTTGCGCAGACCTCAACGCAAGCAGAACTTCAGGTTGCTGAAGCCGATCTGATTTCCCGTGCGGAACCACCTCTGGAACCTCAGGGCCCACCACGCAAGCAATATATGGCGATTGCCTTTCTGTTTGCGTTGTTAGCGGGAGCCGGTTCAGCCCTCGTTATTGACCGTGTGCATAAAGGCATACGCAGTCTTGAGGAGCTTGACGCCATTCCGGGGCTTTTTGCTCTGGGTCTGGTGCCTGCCTTTACCGGCTCTCTGGTTCGGCAATACAGTTCTCCCCAACGCTCTGCTTATATCGAAACAGTCGATTCCATCAGAAGCGTTCTGTCCTTTGGTCATAGCCGCTTTCGCGCCAAGGTCGTGCTCATTACCTCGGCAGAACAGGGCGAAGGCAAAACAACTTTTGCTCTTTCCCTAGCCGCCAATACGGGACGCTGCGGGCAACGTGCGCTTGTGATTGATTGCGATATCCGTAACCCTTCCACTATGCGCGTGCTCGGCGCCCTCAGGGTTGCACAGAATAACCACATGCCAGTTGATCCGCTTCTGGCTGGTCTTGAGCGGGATGTTTTGCCTGGTGTCGATATTCTGACACCGGATGCAATTCGTTATCATGGCAATGGGGCCATGCTTCTGCCGGAAGAACTGGGACAAATACTGGCGCATGTTGGGTCTCAATATGACATGATCCTGTTGGACACGCCTCCCGCGCTCGCATTTCCCGATGCCGCAATTCTTTCTCGCCAGACAGATGGCGTGGTGCTGGTGGTAAAGTGGGGCCACACATCAGCCTCCACCCTTACGCAGACATTGCGTACCCTGCACACATATGATGCGCGCACATTGGGTGCTGTTCTCACACAGGCTCCGCCTAACAGTTTGGGAAAAGCCGAGAAAAGCCCCTTCCATGTCTACAAACGGTACGGCCTTCTGCCTGCGAGTTGAGATGAGACCCTCTGACAAGGAGAATGCGTTGGTAAGACCAGATATCTACATCAATGGCCGCTTCATGACGCAGCCTTTAAGTGGAGTGCAACGTTTTGCGCTAGAAATCAGCGCAGCATTTGCCCGCGTCAGTATGGCGGATGGCTATCCGGCACCCGTGATGCTAACGCCAAATGCCGCGCTTCTAGAAGAAAGCGCATCTGAACGACCCCTTCGCGCGGTAGGACGTAGGCGCGGCCAGTTATGGGAACAACTGGATCTTCCCAAAGCTATCAGAAACGGTGTTCTGATAAGTCTTGGCAACACAGCGCCTCTTTTTGGAAAAAATCGTATTGTCATTATCCATGACGCTGGAGTCTTCAGTCAGCCCAACTCTTATTCATGGAAGTTCCGTACCTGGTACAGGTTTCTGTTGACCATGCTGCGTTACAGTGGCGCCCGTCTTGTAACGGTCTCCAGGTTTTCGCGTAATGAGCTATCCAGATACCTACATATCCCAGCCGAGCAGATCTCCATTATCAGCGAGGGTTCAGAGCATATAAAAAATCTTCCTGCTGACACCAGTATTCTGACAAAGCACTCTTTGCGCGACCACGGGTTTGTGCTTGCAGTCGGCAATCTGGCTCCTCACAAGAACCTCGCACAATTGGGACCACTCGCCGAGGCTCTCGCTCTACGGGGTACCCCACTTGTCATCAGTGGTAGCGTCAATAAGGCTGTGTTCAACGCTCAGGGGCAACAAACACTGCCAGAAGCGGCAATCTATGTTGGACGCGTGAGTGATCAGGAATTGCGCGCTCTTTACGAAACCGCAGCCTGTTTTATCTTTCCGTCTCTTTATGAAGGCTTCGGCCTGCCACCACTGGAAGCCATGTGCTGTGGATGCCCTGTTGTAGCGGCGGATATCCCTGTTTTGCACGAAATTTGTGGAGACGCCGCCACCTACGTCAACCCCCATAACGCAGACGCTATTACGCGAGGGGTCATGCACATTCTTGATACACCGGCTAAAGCGCAGGAAATGCGTCAGGCAGGATTAGCCCGTGCGGCAACTTTTACATGGGAAAAAGCTGCGCGCTCCCTTTTGCAGATTACGGAGGCCGTCTGTCCATGAAGAGTGCTTTCTTGTTTTCCAAAAAGATATTTTTACTCACTATTCCTGTGTTGACTTATAGTCCTTTGCACCATTTTGCGTACGCAAATACCAGCACGCAATCCATTTGGTGCAGTATCTCGGACCCAGCAAGTGAACGTATTTTTGTAAGCAATCCGATCCGGCGGCCCATACCATCGCGCATAGCGATCATGGATTACGGAAGCAGATTTGCCCGGACCGTTAACTCGCGCTTTGGTTTGCATGTTGTGCTGGAAGGAAACCATTGCCATGCATTTCCTTCCAGTTATCGCGCAGCCACAACATATGCGGCTCTGGTTTCTCGGATGGCAGATCAGAATTTCAAAATTATCTCAGTGAGCATTTTTTAATAAATTTCTCTTTCAGGATTATATCTCATGTCCGCTCCAGTTTCTGCACCGCTTCGTGTTTTTGTCCAGCTTAGCTATGGATATGGAGCAAGTGATTGGAATACACGGTGGAAAAAGGGAGAAATACCAGGCATCAACGAACCCTATGCCTATGGGTATTACCGCGCCGCTGGACCAGACGCCGTTATTGTCCATTCAGAAGATAATCCAGAAAATTTATTCTCCCGCCTTGTTCGTTATGCTGCCCGTCTTATCATCGGTTTTGACTTTGTTCACGCATGGTATAACCGAAAAGGTATTCTATCCGCTGATGTTGTCTGGACGCACACGGAAGGGCAGGCAATGGCCGTACTGCTGCTCTACCGGCTCAACCCGCGTAAACACCATCCTCCTCTGATTGCACAAAGCATCTGGTTGATGGACAGATGGCCCAACCAACCCGTCTGGCGCAGAATAATATCACGCTCCCTGCTTTCACGCGCGGACCTTCTTACCTTTCACTCCCCCGAAAACATGAAAAAAGCTGAAGCGATTTTTCCGAATAGCAGACTGGAATGCGTAAAATTTGGCATTCGTGCCGATGAAATAAAACCTTATAATCCCCTCCCCTATAATCCCGGGGACGCTATTCGTATTCTATCTTTAGGCAATGATCAGGACCGGGACTGGAAAACCCTGATCAAAGCAACCAGTCAGTTCCCTCAGGACATGCCCTGTTATGTTACTATTGCCACAACCAACCGCCTCAAGCGTGCTGATCATGTTACTCAGGTTAAGGCCTCCAATAATGATCAGTTACTCTCGCTGTATGATCAGGCCCATATCGTAGTTGTGCCCTTGACCTCCAATCTCCATGCGTCTGGCATTACTGTTATTCTGGAAGCAACGCTCCGTGGTCTTCCTGTTATTGCAACAGATACCGGCGGTCTAAGGCATTATTTTGATAGTCAATGCGTCTGCTATGTCCCGACTAAAGATCCAGCGGCATTGAGAGAGGCTATTCTAGCCCTCATGCGCAACCCAGAGAAACGCGAAGAGATGGTAAAAAAGGCTCAAGCGCGTATCCTGAGCGATGTAAACTCACAACATTATGCGGACAGACATCTCAGCCTGTCTCAGGAAATCACATCGGAGCAATGTCCGATCCCTGCAACTCTCTTCAACGAAAATAAAAAGACCCCACAAGACCAGAAAATTGTCGTTGGTATAGCCACGAGTGGACGCCCAGCCCTTTTGGAGGAAACCGTGCTGGAGCTGTTCAAGCAAAGCCATTTACCCCATCAGGTTATTGTTTGTGCGCCTACAGCCGCCGACAGTGAAAGTTTGGTGCCGGATTCAAGATTACACATTTTGCATGGTCCCCGTGGGGCATCCCATCAACGCAACGCCATACTTGATTCTGTGAAGGATGCTGACATCATCCTTTTCTTTGATGACGATTTTCTGCCAGATAGAAACTATTTGCGTGAATGCGCAATTGTCTTCGCAAACCATTCTGACATTGCCATAGCGACGGGACGGGTACTTGCAGATGGTGCCAAAGGACCTGGGCTTTCGCTTGAAGAGGCGCGTGCCATTATTGCCAATGCTCCCACTTCCTCCACACAGAAACTCCCACCAATAGAACCGGCGTGGAACGGGTACGGATGCAATATGGTATGTCGCTTCTCCATTATTCGAGAAACAGGGCTACGCTTTGATGAACGCTTGCCCCTTTACGCGTGGTACGAAGATATTGATTTTTCACGACGCGCAGGGCGGCTAGGACGTATTGTACGTATAAACACTGCCGTTGGCGTTCATTTGGGGAGTAAAACCGGCCGAACCCCCGGAAAGAAATTGGGCTATTCACAAGTCGCTAATCCGCTTTACCTTGCTCACAAAGGAACGTACCCTCTTGATCACGCCCTACGGAGTATTGCACGGAATATGACTATGAACATTATTCGAAGCATTCGACCGGAACCTTATATTGATAGGCGCGGCCGAGTGATTGGTAATTGGCTTGCCCTGCGGGATGTTCTGGGAGGAAAAATTTCTCCTGAAAAAATACTAACTCTGTAAAAATGATCTCAATATAAGCCTTTATTTTATCGTGTTAATTTCCTCTTTGTTCGTTCTTTCTTCCCATCATGAACTGTACCGTTTCCGTATGAGAAAGCGTGCCAGACGATCGGGGGCCAAAAGAGTGAAAACAGACCACGCCATGATAAGAAAACGATCCGTTATTTTCTGAAACCCTGAACGAAACGGGAGCATGATGCTATCCACAAACGCACGCATCCTGCTATCTCTGGGCAAAGGATGTAGTTCAGGCGTCAACCGCAGGGACGCAACCCGAAACTGTAGAAAATTACTTCCCCGAAAGAGAATATTTATGTCTGGTGGCTGTGAATTTTTGAGAAAACAGGCCCGTTGCGCCGCTTCCAAACGTTTTAATCCGCGAGCAACTTCCCTGCTATAGTTGGTTTCTTTTGCTGTCATATGGCTATCATTAGCACCATGCATTCGATATAAGACCAGCGGTTTTGCGATCGTGATAATATCTCCCATATAGGGAGCCATGGCGATGCAGGTTGAATCCGTAAAAGCATCATATGTCTCATCAAGCGGGAAAAAAGCTTCCAGAAATGTGCGGGACCATGCGTTTCCTGATGCTGGCGGACTTGGATATTCAAACGAGGTTTGGACCCATGATCGTATTTGTGCGGGTGTTGGAGAGAAATCATATTTTGGAATAGTGCGGCCAATCGGTGATTTGTCTGCATCAACCCGTTGCATGATAACCTGCACTTTGCTGAGCCCTTCTCGCCAGACCGCAGCAACCTCTTTCAACATTCCGGGCAACAAGATATCATCAGAATCCAGGAATATGATAATGTCTCCAGAACTTCTTGAAAAACCTGTATTGTTCGCTTCTCTCTGCCCCCGATTCTCGGTAAAGACAGAAATAATCCTGTCACCGAAGGCTTCTATGACCTTCCGGGAACCATCTATAGACCCATCATCAACAACAATAACTTCCTTGTTCGGCCAATCCTGTTCAAGTGCGCTTTCAATCGCTTCCTTTACATAAAGCTCATAATTGTAGTTTGGTATGATAATCGAGAATGATATATTTTTTTCCATCACAGTCGATCTTTTCAAAAACTCTTCAAAGAGACTAGAACCTGTTTTTTCGTAATTTTCAATAAATATAAAAAACCTTTTTTAGATTTTTCTTCTCACGCAACTTCGGATCGTGCTCATCGTTTAGGTGAGATAAAAACTATTGTAAGAGTGAGAAGTGAAATATGCCAAGTGACCACAGATGCGTCATGTATTTTGCCTACCTTCTTTAAAATGCAGAGTGATTTATAAAAATTTAAGAATAACATCTTTTGAGAAAATCTTCTTCTCCTTAAAAATTCCTCTGAGCAAACAGGACCAAAGCGTGATGACAGTTACAGACCGTGCAAATCTGACACGCATGCGCACTGTTCTGTTCAATTCAGGATGGAATATGCTGGGCCGTATTGGCCCCGTTGCGGTTGCTGTTCTGGTGACACCTTATCTGGTGAGCAAACTGGGGCTCTCGCGTTGGGGGGTTCTGACAATTGCCCTTAGCCTGATTGGCACATTTGGTATTTTCGATTTTGGGCTTGGTAGGGCGTTAACACGGGCGATAGCGGAATATGTTGCAGAGGGAAGAGATAAGGAAAGCGCAACACTAACGCTTACAGGGATTCTTACCCTCGGTTTTTTTGGGCTTATCGGCGGTCTATGTGCGGCCTTTTTTGTGCGCATATGGGTTTACAACGGCCTGAAAATTCCTGCTGAGCTGCAACAGGAAACTGTGGTGGCTATGTGGATTTTGTGCGCGACGGCCCCCCTTGTTATGATGAATGCCGCGATGTGGGGCGTTATGTCCGCTTACCAGGCGTTCCGTAATGCCAACCTTTTGAATATCCCAATTTCTGTTCTTTACTACGTTGCGCCTCTTTTGATTCTACAGGTGTGGGACAGCCTGATAGGCGTTATGTTGATGCTGGCTCTTTGCAGGCTGGCAATGACAATTGGATATTCCTTTATCTGCATCCGTCTTATGCCAAGCCTTTTAACGGCGCGCCCCTCCTTCAATTTGCTGCGGCCGCTATTTCGGATTGGAGGATGGATGACCATCTCCAATCTGATGTTTCCCGTGTTGTCCTATATGGACCGCTTCATGATTGCGACTGTGCTTTCAGCCGCCACAACAGCTTATTACACAACACCTTTTGATGTTGTGGCGCGCCTGTCCATGATCACGTTGGCCGTCAGCAGCACCGCCTATCCGGCAATGGCTGCCTCCTGGCGCAAGGATGCACTCACAACCATTACGCTCTATCGCAACAGTATCCTGACGGTTGTGTGCCTGTTATTCCCTTTCTGCTTTATCGGCGCTCTCTACAGTCACGATATTCTTGCTTTATGGGTAGGTGACAATTTTGCGCAACATAGCACTGTCATCATGAAATATCTTAGTATTGGAGTCTTTTTTTTCGGGATAGATGCTGTTGCCGCAGGCTTTCTGGATGGTATTGGACGAGCAGAAGTGAATGCCATTCTATCCATTGTGGAGGCATTACTCTACGCTCCACTCCTTTTGCTCTTCCTGCATTGGTTTGGTGTGAATGGTGCCGCTTTTGTCTGGGCCGGACGCAGCATTTTTGATAGTGTCGCGAGAATTACAATAGGTATTCGTCTTTATCCGACACTCTCGTCTGTCGTGAAACATCTAGCCCCAATGGCTCTGACTGGACTGGGAATTATGATTTTATCTCTTCCCTCCACACAGCACATGACCCGTGTTGTTATCTGTTTGATTGGGCTGATACTTTTTTATGGCATAATCTGGATGCAGGCGATCACGCCTGAAGAAAGAACCTCCTTTTTTCATGTGCTCCTGCATCTGAAAACAATCGGGCGCAAAACTCTCTCCCGCGGTCGTGCGGATTAGTCATCTTCAAAGAAGCCTTTTGAAATGGCCCTGATTAAAGATTGCTTCTTTCTCTTATCACCTTACATCTTATCGGTTATTTTTCTGTAATCCTGCCCGTCCCATGTCACAATTTTTCCTGGACCACACACTGCCCCCTTCGTGCCGCCAAAGCCAAAAAGAGTGGCAGGGATCTTGATATTATTGTACGGGAGGCTGGTTTCAACATAACATGGTTGCTTGGGATTTTTTGCGTCCCATCCATCCACTGTTATCGTTGACCCTGGACTCATATAGAGTGAGCCAGCAGGAACGCCAACAAGTGCAGACAGGACTATTTCCGGTTTTTCTGTTTCAGAATTTTCAATATGCCCTGTAAAAGATGTAGGGCCCCGGAGAATCATTTGCTGGGTATTGAAATCGAAGCTGGTACCTTCAAAATCAAACTCCCAACACGATTCCTCATCAATTCCGGCAATGGCGTTGTTATAAATTGTTCCGCCCACAAACGTTGAACGCTCGCCGGCATTATAGGCGCCCGGCTGGGTGTAAATACCAATATTTCCGTTTCCAATAACAACGTTGAACATATCAACGCCCCATACATTATCACCAAAGGATAGCCCATGATTGAACCCCTGAATGGAAACACTGGATAACGTAATTTCAGCGTTGATATTATGATTCTTGTTATCAGTATAATTCATTGTTATGCCATCAATGGATTTATTTCCATGTAGCGTTATATTTTCCAGTTTGTTTATGCTTTCCTTCTGCGCACGGGGAAATCCTTCCTGTGATACATAAAAACAGGTGCCGCTTTTCATGGCACATTCAAATGTGCCGTTTTTGATCGTCACCAGATCGGGATTGATTTTTAAGGGCCGGGTTAAGGTTTTTGTTTTCCCCTGAAGATCAAAAAGGCAGCTTCGCTTACCTGCGTAACAGCTATTAAGCTCGTCTTGCAGGTCTGCACCATCATCAGCCAGAGCAGCCGCAAGAGGTATAAAGAGACCAAGCGTTGTCAGACACACAAAGAGTTTCATCGCAAACTCACCTCATAATGAGAAGCGTCTGTGCATCCGAAAAACTCCGCCCCGGTAAGAGGCGAGAATAGTCTTTCCTGCGTTTTTGGCTGGGTGCATGACACTTGATTTATCTGAAAGCCAGTCTGCTGCCCTAAGTTCCCACGCGGCACGCAAGAAACAGGCTTTCAAGGCACAAGCCTGCACAAAAACCTCTTCCTATTGGTGGAGAGATTTTTCTGGAAAAGAGCTTCCCGCCTGTAAAACGGACAAAAGCGAAATCTGTCTTGAGAGGATAATGCTCAAAATAGGCCAACGTGCCATGCCCGGCCGTCAAGTGTGGCCCTGCCCCAGACCACCTCATCATTGTGACCTTTTTTCTACATAATGTGACCCTATAGTCGCATAAATTTCGGTATGGGCTTGGGCCGATGGGTGGTTCTGGACGGGATAAGAGAGCTTTATGAACATCTTATTTATTGTGCTTGCGTTGCTGACTGTTACCGGCCTGACTGCTTTATTGGCAAAAATCTGCCGCATTCCGCTCCCCCTGCCTCTGATACAGATTGCCATAGGCAGCCTGACCGCACTTGGCGGCTTACAGGTTGGTTTTGATCCTGATATTTTTCTACTCCTGTTTATTCCTCCTCTGCTGTTTGCTGATGCCTACCGCATGCCAATGCGCGAGTTTGGGGAATTGCGGAATGTGATTATCTTCCTGGCCCTCGGGCTGGTTGTTTTCACCACCATCGGGTGTGGTTATTTTATCCATTGGCTTATCCCGCCCATTATTCTGCCTGCCGCTTTTGCTTTGGCGGCCGTCCTTTCCCCCACAGATGCCGTTTCTGTTGGCAGCATGATTGAAGGGGGAAAAGCCCCTGCCCGCGTTGTGCACATTCTGCATGGTGAAGCCCTGCTGAACGATGCCTCTGGTCTGGTGTGCTTCAAGTTTGCAGTGGTTGCCGCCATGACAGGAATTTTTTCTTTCCAGCATGCGCTGGAGGTGTTTTTCATCATGTCTGTTGGCGGCGTACTGATTGGGTGCGCTCTGGCTTGGGCGGCCTGCCGGGCGGAACATCTGCTGCTGGTGCGCGGGTATGATGATGCCCCCACCCACATTACGCTTGCCATGATTCTGCCCTTTGCAATTTACCTTATTGCGGACAGCCTGCATTGTTCAGGCATCCTCGCAGCCGTTGCCGGGGGTATGACCGTAAAATTCACGGGGGTGATGAACGAAGCCACCACAGAAACGCGCCTGCGTGCCGCTACGGTGTGGGACATGGTGAACTTCACCTTCAATGCGGCCATCTTTCTGCTGCTGGGTTTACAATTGCCGCAACTGGTGCGCAACGGCTTTCAGCTTGCGCGTGAAGGGGGCGTTTCTCCGTGGAAATTGCTTGTCGCCATTCTCCTGATCCAGCTTATCATGAGCGTCACCCGTTTTTTCTGGATCTGGCTTTCCACAACCGCACGCCGCATCATTGCGCGGATACGGCACCGCAATACGGTTATTCCTTCCCTCCGCACCATGGCGGTCATGACTGTAGCAGGAACGCGGGGTGCCCTGACACTGGCGGCCATCCTTTCACTTCCTGTTGCGACAGCGGCTTCAACCGGCTTTCCGGGCCGAGACCTGTTGGTAACACTGGCGGCAGGGGTGATCATCTGCTCGTTGCTTCTGGCAAGCATGACCATGCCGCCGCTTCTGGCGGGATTAGCCCCTGACGACAATGACCCGACCCAGAGGGAGCTCAGCGCCATGCGGATCGAACTGGCGCAGGTGGCGCTGCATTTTCTTCACAAACAACAAAGTGAACTGGCTGAGCGTGATGAGGATGAGAACGAGTCGCATGATTTGAAGCAGGAGGCCATCTCACGACTGCTTCATGAATATCAGGACATGCAGAAACGTCTGGACGATACGGAAGCGGCGGAAGATGAAATTCGGCTGACAGCCATTCGTGAAAAAAGGACTGAATTGTCATTACGCTTTCATATTATTCGTACAATGCGGGAACTGCTGCATAAACGTGTTGTTGAAAAACGCATTAATGATGAAACAGAATGGACAATTCGTCAGGAACTCGATTTCATGGAGCGTGAACTTCAGATTGAAGCAAAAGCACTTCCTTCCACACATGATGCCTGACACTCGGCTTTTATTACGCCTGAAGCACTTACGTCCCTTTTTTCACGTCTCCGAGACTGTTTTCCGCACAAAGTGGTGGCGCACCGCTCGTCCCACAGGGAAAGGAGTCTCCGTGTGAAGCCTCCCCACGGCATACGGGGCAAAAGTGTGTCAGACCGTCTGAAGTGTCTCATCCGTGAAACAGTTCCGGTTTTTTGCTACAAACATCGGTGACCAACCCTCTTTCAGTAGTGACAATTTCAAGGCACTTCCTGTTCATCAGACACGCTGGTCGCTGACAGACGTGGAACTGATTGCTTCACAGGCTGCTCTGGCCGATTGAACACACTCTGAGAGAAACACATCATGCAAGAGAGTAATAAGGGGTTAATTTCCATAATAACCTCAGCCTTACTGACTCTTATTGGGCTGTTCCTGTTTCTGGGAGGGGCTGAACTGCTCTTCCTTGGCGGGTCCTGGTTCTATATTCTGGCGGGCGGTGTACTGCTTGCCATTGTCTTCAGTAGCTTCAAAAACCCAAAACTGGCCGCCCGCCTGTATGCAGCCCTGCTGCTGGTGGCCACCATCTGGTCCCTCTTTGAAGTTGGCTTCAATATCTGGGGGCTGGAAGTTCGTCTTCTTACCCTGATTGGCCTTGGTGTCTGGTTGCTGCTCCCCTGGGTGTGGCGCACGGGCGCAAGCTGGCTTACAGACAAACGCGAAGTGCTGGGTGCGGTTGCCGTCTCCACCTTTGTTGTTTTCGCCAGTTGCTTCTCTTCCTACTCCATCAATGGCAGCGTGCCGGCTGACCGCATGAACGCGCAGGGCCAGAGCGACATGGCCTCTGATGGCGTACCGGATGGAGACTGGTCTGCTTATGGCCGCACAGTGGGCGGAGACCGTTATTCTCCTCTGGGCCAGATCACCACCGCCAATGTCAGCCACCTGAAACGGGCTTGGACGACGCGCACGGGTGATGTGCAGCAGGAAGGTGAAGGAACGGTTGCTGGCCCGGACCAGGGCCATGAGTTCAACCTGGAACTGACCCCCATCAAGGTTGGGGACACACTTTATATGTGTACCCCCCATAGCTGGGTGATGGCTGTGGATGCAGCAACCGGCAAGATCAAATGGAAGTTCGACCCCAAGCCCAACACGGCTGATCTGGACAAGAACGTCTATCTGGCCTGCCGTGGCGTGTCCTACTACCACATTCCCGATGAAATCCAGACAAGCTGCCGCAACCGTATCTACTCTCCTGTAGCAGACGTGCGGATGGTGGCGGTCAACGCGGAAACCGGCAAACCGTGTGATGATTTTGGCGATCACGGGTTCATCTCCCTGCGCCAGTATCTGGGCCACGTGCCGCTGGGCTTCCACTTTGTCACCTCTCCGCCCATGGTGGCGAAGAACCGGGTCATTACCGGCGGCTGGATTTTTGATAACCAGGCGAACTTTGAACCCTCTGGCGCCATCCGTGCGTTCAATGCCACCACGGGTGAAATTGAATGGGCATGGGATGCAGGACATACCCCGGAAACCTGGAAACCCGGCCCGGATGATGTGCTGACGCGCGATACCCCCAACGCCTGGGGTGTTTACACGGCAGACCTCAATCTCGGTCTGGTTTACATTCCCACCGGTAACTCTCCGCCGGACAACTGGGGTGGATCACGCCGTCCGTTTGACGATGCCACCTCCTCCGCCACCATTGCACTTGATATTGAAACCGGTGAACGCCGCTGGACGTATCAGACCGTGCATCATGACCTGTGGGATATGGACCTTCCGTCCGGCCCTTCCATGGTTGATCTGCCCGGCCCGAACGGGAAGAACGTTCCTGCCCTGGTGCAAAGCACCAAACGCGGGGAATTCTTTGTGCTTGACCGTCGCACCGGCCAGCCTGTGCCCGGTTATCCGGTGGAAGAAAAGCCGGTCCCGACCGCAGGTATTGCTCCGGATGACCGCGTATCTCCCACGCAGCCCTATCCGACAGCCATGCCTTCCCTTACGCCGCCTGACCTGAAAGAAACGGACATGTGGGGTGCAACCCTGCTGGATCAGATGATCTGCCGTATCGAGTATCGTCAGTCTGCTTATGAAGGGCAGTTCACGCCACCGCATGTTGGCAAGACAACCATTGTCTATCCGGCATTTTATGGCGTAGTGGACTGGCAGGGCATCACCATTGACCCGCAGCGTAAGATCCTTCTGGCCAATGCAAGCTATCTGCCGTTCCGTATCAAGCTGGACAAGCGCTCCACGCTGGAAGAAACCGGCAAGCTGCCTAAATGGACAGGTCAGGGTGAAGAACCTGCCGCAAAGGGTGACGCTCTTTCTGTCTCCCCGGATTACGGCACACCTTACATTGCCTATACCAACCCCTGGCTGAACCCACTGCAGATTCCCTGCAAAGGGCCGGTATGGGGCACGCTGACTGCAATTGACCTCGTTACGAAGAAGATTGTCTGGCAGCACCCTGTTGGCACAACCCGGGATACGGGGCCTTTCCGGACCCACAACAACCTGCCGCTGCCTACCGGGATGTATAATATTGGTGGCAATATTGTAACCAAAGGTGGCGTGGTATTCATGGGTGCCACAGCGGATGACTATCTCCGCGCCTTTGACCTTTCCACCGGCAAGGTGATCTGGCGTGATCGTCTGCCCGCTGGCGGACAGGCAACACCCATGTCTTACGAAGTCGGTGGCAAGCAGTATGTGCTGATTGCTGCTGGTGGCCATGGCGGCCTGGGCACACGCAGTGGTGATTACATCATTGCCTATACGCTCGATGGCGCTCAGGGCTCCAACGCCCAATAAGTGGACATATTGCGGGGCTCCCGGTTCTGACCGGAGCCCCGTTTCTTTTTACGGAAATTCTTCTCATGCGTCTGACAGAAAAGCCGGAGCGGCTGCGCTCTCTGCTTCGTTTGGTCATACCCAGTATGGCACTGGTTTATGCCTCTTCAGCCCGTGCGGCAGACATTACACTCGGGATTATCGGTCCCCACGAATATGATCTGCCGGTTGATTTCAAGCCCTTCAACGTTCTGGTGCAGTACGGGGACGGTAACGCCGCAGGTAATTCTTACAACAGCGTGGGACAGCGGGAAGCGCGTGGCGGCAGCCACACCTGGTCAGGCATGACCAAATACGTGCATTTCCGTAGCTTTGACGCCATTCCGCATGTGGGGTTTGCCTTTGAGCTCATTCAAAGTGAAAGCTTCACGCTTGCAGATGGCTCAAATTATGGTGGGTTCGGACCGACCATTGTAGGGCCTGCAGCCTGGTTCAAACCCAATGCGCACAGTACCTTCGGGTTTCAGACCTTCATGCAGACCCCCGTTGGCACACGGGATGCAACATCCCCCAATTACTGGTCCAACATTTCCAGTTTTATCTTTGATTATGAGTGGAAACATTTCAGCTTTGATGGCGATGCAGGAACTGTAACGGGTTCTACAAAACACATCAAAGGACAACACAGCTATTCCCCTGGTGTTGTATTTTACACAAACCTGCGTTTCAGTTGGAAAGCGACCCAGAAGATCGAACCATTTCTAGCGTTTGACTGGCAGAATGTAACTGGCACGTATGATAATACATCTGGCCATTATCTGGATAATTCAAACAGCCGGGAAATTGCAATGGGCCCGGGCATCATGTTCAATATCTCGAAGCATGTTTCCTTCACCGCGCGCTACTCTCACTCTCTGGAAGGACGCAATACCCCGGAAACAAACGCTTACTACATGAAGTTCGTGTATCTCTGGTAAAGGCACGCGCGCTGCGCCCCCTACTCCCCTCACAGAATTTTCTTTAACATATATCGTGAGGTATAGTATCAGGTAGGCCAAAGCTCAAAAAACGGTCTCTTTGCTTCAACAAGGAGGATAAAAAACGAGTTGGCTGGTAACTGCATGAATGGTAAGCAAAAATCTGTATCAGAGACGGAAAGTGATAGCCTTTCCCGCCGCCTAACCTACCCTGTTGCGCCCCTGAATGCGCCGCATGTCCAGCAATCGTGGCAGCGCTGTATGTCTGCTTACAATCTGGACCCTGCTCAGGGATGGACAGCCGATGTGCTTTCATCCGCCGAATTCCTGCATATCAGTAGTCGTTCCGCCATTCTGCTGAAATCCGCCATGGGCGAGATGCGCAGGCTATTCAAGCTTGTGCAAGGTATGGGCCTGATGGTGTTGCTGGCTGATCCGGACGCCACCATTCTGGCACGCTGTGCGGATGAAACGCATCTTTCCGTCTGCCGCCGCCTGTATCTGAGAAAAGGGGCCATCTGGAACGAAGCCGTAGCTGGAACAAATGGCGTTGGCACCTGCATAAAAGAGCAATGCCCCATTTTTCTGGGACAAGGCGACCATTGGCGTTTCTGTTTTTCCCTTCTGGCCAGTTACGCCGTACCTCTATTTGATGCGCAAGGCCAACTGGCAGGCGCGCTTAACCTTGCTGCGTTGAGCGGAAATACCACCCGCCCTTATGCCGCGCTGGTGACAGAAACACTGATGCTGTCAGGACGCCGGATTGAAGAACAGCTTTTCCGCACACGCTATGAGGGAGACAGAATTCTCACTCTTGGCCCTGCTGAAGACTGTTCCTCCCCTCTGGTTGCAATCAACACCGATGGGGAAGTGACGGGTGCAACCCATGCCGCCCGCGCCCTGATGGGCTGGACGGACGATATGATCCAGGACCATCCCCACCTGTTGGGCGAGCTGAACTCAGAAGGCACCGTGAGTTTTGAAAAAGCGGAAGAAAGTGTGATCCGTTCCGCCTTGGCTGGCTGTCAGGGTAACGTAAGCGCCACGGCTCAAAGTCTGGGAGTAAGCCGTGCCACGCTTTACCGTAAAATGAAGGCGCTCAATATTTCTGACTAACGTTGTTACGCGCCAGATAATCTGCATACAGCGCCCCCACAGCAACAGAAGCCAGCCGCGCCTGAACACTATCTGCCCTGCTGGTTAACAGAATGGGAGCTTTTGCCCCCAGAACAATGCCTGCAGACTCTGCATGGGACATAAAAATCATATTCTTTGCGAGCATGTTTCCTGATTCAAGATCAGGAGAAACAAGGATCTGGGCGCGGCCCGCCACTGGGGATTCAATACCCTTGATGCGCGCGGCCTCTATGTTGACCGCGTTATCCATGGCAAGCGGACCGTCCAGTATTCCTCCCTGAATCTGCTTCCTTTCCGCCATCTTGCATAAACAGGCGGCATCGACCGTGCCGGGAATTTTGGGGTTCACAACTTCTACCGCAGATAAAAGAGCAACTCTTGGCTCTCCCAGTCCCAACCCGATATGCAGATCAATCGCGTTTTGAACAATATCGCGCTTTGCTTCCAGATCAGGAAAAATATTGATGGCAGCATCTGTTACAAAAACAAGATCACTATAATCCGGAATAGCCAATAAAAAGACGTGGCTGACACGCCGATTTGTTCTCAATCCCTGATCTGGGGCAATAACGGCATGCATCAAAATATCTGTGTGCAGGCTTCCCTTCATCAAGGTGCGCAGCCGCCCTTCCCGGACCAGAGACACACCCTGTGCTGCGGCGGCTTCCGGCGCAGGAACATCAATGATTTCTGCTTTACCCAGATCACAATGACACGCTTCCGCCAACTGGGTTATGGTTCGCTTATCGCCAATCAGAACCGGCTGCATGAGGCCATGCTCCGCTGCATCCAGCGCGCCTTCAAGAGCGTGCTGCTCGCAGGGCCAGATAACACCGGTTGGCATGGGAGATGATAATCTGGCCGCCCGCGCAATGAGACTTTCAAAAAGCTGATGACTTCTTTGATTTGCAGGCACCGTCATCTCTGCTGCATCCTGAACATACCCGCAGGACACTCTCTCTTTTGAAAAGACCTCAGTCATAATTGACCTTCCAGAAGACATTTATATTTTTTAAGAAGATGCAGTCATCAGAATGCTTCGGTATTCTTCCCGTAGGAACTGCGCCTGATGAGCTGGTGTGCCACGTGCCGCCAAACGGCCACGGACAGAAGCAATGCTCTCTATCCCTTTCTGCTCCATCCAGCAGCGCACCTCTTCCAGCATTGTCTGAATATGCCATGGACCATACTGTAACAGAGCGGATGTGACCATGGTGACATTAGCCCCGGCCAACATGCAACGGATCACATCCGCTCCAGAATTAACCCCTGTTGAAACCGCAAAATCCGTAGAAAAATGGCCAGACAGCAATCCCGTCCACATCAGCGGAAGGCGGAGGTCATAGGAAGAACTGAACCGGAAATCTTCCTCAATGCTCATGGAATCAGGGTTAAATCCAGGTTCGTAGAAACGATTGAACAATACCAGACCATCTGCCCCTGCTTCAGCAAGGCGCTTGGCCATATTGCCGGGAGCACTCAGAAAAGGGGATAGTTTTACACTGACCGGAATGGCCACACGGGCTTTTACGGCGCGCAAAATAGTGAGGTAAAGCGCTTCAACCTCTTGCCCGCTCTCATTAAAATCTGTCGGTACACGCCAGAAATTCAATTCGATTGCGGCGGCCCCTGCCTGTTCCATCTTGCTGGCAAAATCCACCCAGCCTGCCAGCGTACACCCATTCAGGCTGGCAATAATGGGCACACCTGCCCGCTCAGCCGCGCGCTGTAACATAGTCAACCGTGCATCCAGCGGCGTGCCATAGGAGAGAGCGGGAAAATAGCCAGACGCCTCAGGCTGGGACTCCTCTCCCATTTCAAACAAAGTCGCTTCTGCCATTTCCTCCCGCGCAATGTCCTCTTCATAGACAGAGGCCATGACAATGGCGGCTGCACCTGCATCCACCACGCGCAGAATACCCTCCAGATCTTTTGTCAGTGGCGATGCGGATGCAACAATGGGATGTTTGAGATCAAGCCCAAGATACCGGGTGGTCAGATCCATTGTGTCTGTCTCCGTTCCCCCGCTCACTTTACATCCTCCCAATGGGGTAAAAAGCGGCTTCCATCACGCGCGGCCATATCTTCATAAACCCGATAGCGCTCATTGGCGGCAGCCTGTGCCTGATCCAACAAGTGCCCGGCTGCTTCGGGATGGGTGCGAGAGAGAATCTTGTAGCGCAGTTCCCGATACGCATAATCCTTCAAAGGAATACGGGGGCGCGTTGAATCCAACCGGAAAGGATTCAGCCCGTTTTTGCGCATCGTCGGATCAAACCGGAACAGTGGCCAGTATCCTGATGCAACAGCCCGCGCCTGCTGTTTCATGCCTGTGCTCATATCAATACCGTGTGCGATACACTGGGAATAAGCAAGCACCAGCGATGGGCCATCGTAGGCTTCCGCCTCCCGCATGGCGATAACGGCCTGCTCTGGGTTAGCGCCCAAGGCAATCTGCGCAACATACACGTTGCCATAGGAAATTGCCTGCAACGCCAGATCTTTTCTGGGCACACGCTTTCCGGCTGCGGCAAATTTGGCGGAAGCCCCCAGAGGCGTAGCCTTGGAAGATTGACCACCCGTATTGGAATAAACCTCCGTATCCAGAACCAGAACATTCACGTTCCGCCCTTGTGCAAGCACATGGTCCAGGCCGCCATAATCAATATCATACGCCCAGCCGTCACCGCCGATAATCCAGATGGACCGATGCACAAGAAAATCGGCTACCGAAAGAAGCATGATTGCATCAGGCGTTTTAACACCATTCAGCTTTTCTTTTAGTAACGCAACCCTACGCCGCTGCTCCCCAAGTTCGGCTTCCGTGCGCTGGGTCGAGGCAAGAAGAGCGTTTACCAGTTCCGCTCCAACAACAGCGGACAGCTTCTGCAAAAGCTGGCGGGCGAGAGAAGCCTGTTTGTCCGCCGCCACCCGAAACCCCAATCCAAATTCTGCATTATCTTCAAACAGTGAATTAGACCATGCAACGCCTCGCCCTTCTGCATTGGCTTTCCATGCGTGGGCCGGTGTATTCCCTGCAAAAATGGCGGAACAGCCGGTAGCATTGGCAATCTGAAGTCTGTCTCCAAATAATTGGGACACCAGTTTCAGATAAGGCGCTTCGCCACACCCGGCACACGCACCACTGAATTCAAACAGGGGTTCCAGAAACTGAATGCCGCGCACATTGGCTTCATTGATTGAGGCACGATCCATGTCCGGAAGTTTTTCAAAAAATGCAATATTCTGCCGTTCCTGATTCAGGATGGGCAATTTTTCTCCCATATTGATCGCCCGTTTTGAGCCATCTTCCGTTATGGCCGGACAGTTTTCCACACAGACGCTGCATCCAGTACAATCTTCCACATAGAATTGAAGCGTAAAGCGGGAGGATGGATACCCACGGGCATTGACTGGCGCAGATTTGAAAGAGTCCGGCGCGTCTGCCAGTTCTTCTTCATCATACATTTTGGCGCGTATGACACTATGGGGGCAAACAATGCTGCACTGCCCACACTGAAGGCAGCTATCAGGGTCCCACACAGGTACTTCAACAGCAATATTACGCTTTTCATACTGCGTGGTGCCACCGGGAAATGTTCCATCAACCGGCATATGGCTGATAGGAATCAGGTCTCCCCTCCCTGCCATGATTTCACCTGTTACCTGCTGCACAAACAAGGGGGCATCCGCAGGAACAATTGGCGGCATAGGCACATTGCCCGTAGCCTGATCTGGAACAGTTACCTCATGCAACGCCGCTATTGCTGCGTCAACGGCTGCATAATTCAGCCTGACAACAGCATCACCTTTTGCACCATATGTTTTCTGAATGGCCTTCTTGATTTCTGCGATTGCTTCTTCTGGGGGCAGAACATTGGAAAGATGGAAAAAGCAGGTCTGCAATATGGTGTTGACCCGTGGCCCCAACCCAAGCTTGAGAGCAACATCAGACGCATTGATCACAAAAAAGCGGAGCTTCTTGCTGACAATCTGATCCTGCACCTTGCGTGGAAGCTGGTCCCATACATCTTCAACGGAGTACGGACTGTTGAGGAGAAATGTAGCGCCGGAGTTGGCCGCTCCCAGAACATCCCGCCGGAACAGAAAATCAAACTTGTGGCAGGCAACAAAATCAGCATGACGGATCAGGTAAGGAGCGGTGATGGGCTTCTTACCAAAACGCACGTGTGAGACTGTCTGGCCGCCAGATTTATGGGAGTCATAATCAAAATAGGCCTGAGCATACCAGCCGGGCTTCTCGCTTAGAATTTTGACGCTGTTCTTGTTTGCACCAACGGTACCATCGGCACCAAGGCCATAAAACAGACAGCGCACGGTGCCTGCAGGCTCAATACCAAATGTCTCATCATACTCCAGATGGGTATGGCCAACATCGTCAATAATACCGACTGTAAATCGGTTTTTTGGCACAGGTTTTGAGAGTTCATCAAAGACCGCACGAGCCATGCCGGGATTGAAATCACGGGAGGAGAGACCATAGCGTCCGCCTATCACCTTAGGCATGTGCGGGAATGCGCCATCGGCCACGGCTTCCGCCAGAACACTCACCACATCTGCATGCAGGGGTTCCATCGGCGCACCTGGCTCTTTGGTACGGTCCAGAACCGCGATGGACGTCACACTTTTCGGCAACGCCGCAATAAAATGTTTTGCTGAAAAAGGCCGATATAACCTGACCTGCAGGCACCCGACCTTTTCACCCTGCTGACACAGCCATTTTGCCGTCTCCCGCACCACCTCAGCGCCGGACCCCATGCAGATCACCACACGGTCCGGATCTGGTGCGCCATCATACTGGAAAAGATCGTAAGACCGGCCGGTGAGTGTGGCAAAGCGCTGCATGGCGGCCTGCACATGATCAGGCACACGCTCATAAAACGGGTTAACCGACTCCCTTGTCTGAAAATATGTATCCGGGTTCTGCCATGTTCCCCGAATAAACGGGTGTTCCGGGCTCAACGCACGCTGCCGGTGTGCCAGAACATGCGTTTCATCAATCATGGCGCGGATGACATCATCAGGCACCAGCGTGACGCCGTTATATTCGTGAGATGTCCGGAAACCATCTGCAAAATGAATAAACGGAACCCGCGCCGCCAGCGTTGCCGCCTGAGCGATAAGGGCAAGATCATGGGCTTCCTGCACGGAACTGGCACCCAGAAGCGCAAAGCCCGTTGTGCGGGCCACCATGATATCCTGATGATCACCAAAAATGGAGGATGCGCCAGCAGCAAGTGCCCGTGCGGCAACATGGAAGACTGTTGATGTCAGTTCACCTGCAATCTTGAACATGTTGGGCAGCATGAGCATCAGCCCCTGCGAGGAGGTAAAAGTGGTGGTCAACGCACCAGATTGCAGGGAACCATGCACACACCCCGCGGCACCCCCTTCCGCCTGCATTTCCTGCACAAGCGGGATTTCTCCCCAGATGTTCTGCACACCCTGATCTGACCAGGTATCCGCCAGTTCCGCCATGGGGGAAGAGGGGGTGATAGGATAAATGGCGCAAACCTCATTGACCCGATAGGCAATGTGGGCAACTGCGGTGTTTCCATCTGTTGTAATTGTCTGTTCGGTCATCACCCGTTCCCTCCTTATGCCCGCACTTTGAACTGCGTTGGCGTAATGGGCTCTCCAAGGCTGCCAACAGGTGCTGCTGCATCTGTTGGTTCTGGCATCATTTCTATGGCATGGCAGGGGCATTGTTCCGCACACACGGCACAGCCGGAACACAGATCGAGAGAGACAGAATATCCGTTTCCATGCCCCAACCGGGTTATGGCTTGCTCCGGGCAGGCGGCGTAACAATTATCGCACTCATAGCAATTACCGCAGGAAAGGCAGCGGCCAGCTTCATAACGGGCTACCTTTTCCGTAAGCCCCCCGGTTATTTCCGAAAAATCCTTTCGATCTTCACTGCCTTTGACAGGCTGCTTTTGGCGTGCAGCCTCCCTGTAATCAGGCAGATGCAGCATATCTGCTGTCACCAACGGATGCGTATCAGGGTGCTGGTATCGCCTGCCAGCCAGATAGGCATCTATTGCGCGAGCCGCGCGTTTTCCGTGGCCGGTTGCGGCAGTCATGGTTCGTGCGCCACCGATGCAGTCTCCGCCTGCAAAAATACCGAGGTGGCCCGTCATCAGAACTACCGGATCAACATCAATCGTATCATGTGTGTTGACCGTAACTCCAGGCACTTTTTTCACAAGGGAGAGGTCACTATGTTGGCCAACCGCCATCACTACGGCATCGGCGGGTAGATGGGTGGTTTCCCCTGTTGGGGTTACACTGCCGTCCGGGTTCAGCGTCACTTTTTCTATGGTCACGCCATCCGTGCCAAAATGGTCAACAACACTGAGCCATTTGATTGTCACCCCCTCGGCAAATGCCTCGGCAGCTTCCGCCGGAAGGGCCTCCATATGCGCTGCATCGTAACGGAAAACCAGAACCGTATCCTGCGCACCGAGCCGCTCAACTGTTCGGGCCGCATCCATGGCAACATTACCGCCGCCGACAACCGCTACCGAACGCCCGAGGAACGGTCTGCCGCCCTTGCTCACATCCGCCAGCATATCCACCGCATCGATCATGCGTTTACCATCAGATGTCGGGATATTCAGATGATTGGCAAGTTGCGCCCCCACACCCACAAAAACAGCATCAAAACCACCGTCCTTCTGGGCTTTCAAAACATCATCCACAGTTTCACCACACCGCAAGCTAACGCCCGGCATACCAGTGATACGGGCAATTTCCGCCTGAAGCGGCGCACGCGGGAGACGATAGGCGGGAATACCGTGCATCATCATGCCGCCCGGTTCAGCTGCGGCATCCCGAATTTCCACCTGATGCCCTAACCGTGCCAGATGATAGGCGCAGGACAACCCAGCCGGACCGGCCCCCACAACCAGGACTTTCTTGCCTGTTGGCGGAGCGGCCTGAAAACTCCAGCCATTCTGAAGCGCCAGATCTCCCAGAAAACGTTCCACGGCATGAATGGCCACTGGTGCATCCAGATCGCCCCGATTGCAGCTATTTTCACAAGGGTGATAACAGGCGCGCCCATGAACAGACGGCATAGGATTATTGGCTACCAAGGCCTGCCATGCCTTTTGGTACTCACCGGCCTGAGCATGTGAGAGCCAGCCCTGAATATCCTCACCAGCAGGGCAGGCATGGTTACAGGGCGGAAGAAAATCCCGGTAAACTGGCCTCTGCCAGCGTTTGCTCCCGACACCACGCCGGGTTGTTTCCTGCATGGTTTGGGTCATGTCATGACATTTCATCGGCACGTCGCGCTCTCCCCGATTTTTTGTCGCAAGGAAACGCAGAGCGTACTGCTCGCTCCAGCAGAAAGCTGCCCCATATGGCGCAGCACCCCGACAGGCTTTCTTCCCTACGCCCAAATCGCTATCCCGTGAGCACCATACAATTTGCGACTTTAACGTCAACTTTTTTGGTAGGATTTCATTTTTATTTATTATTAAATCTGGAACCGAATTCCAAAAATAGACACGACATTTTAAGTATATAACCTTGTTTTTAATACAATTCCAAAATCAGAACCTATTTTGTCCTCTATTTTCTATTAAAACGCATAGATTTATAATTTTGACATGTTAGTCATAATTATAAGGCATCATCTATGAGGCCGGAGCCATGCTCCTGCGGCTATACTTGTTTGACGTTTTGTGGAAATCTTTAACGTATTGAGGGATTAGCAAGGAGTGTGAACACCGTTGGCACGGCAACAACAGGATAAACTTTCTGAGGACAGTGCAGCAGGCGCCAAAAAGCGTGGGGCTTATCGTGCGTCTCAAAAGCGCGAAATGACGAAAGCCTTCAAGCAGGACGCTCTGGAAAGCGCCGCATGGAAAGTTTTTTCCACTCTTGGTTTTGATGCCGCCACCATACGGGACATTGTTTCCGTCAGCACGGTCTCACCTGGCAGTTTCTATAATTACTACAAAACCAAAGATGTCATTTTTGATCTGCTTCTGATCAAAATTATCCAGAGGGTTCGGAGTGCCATTCTACAATCCCGGTGTGAGACGGATAAGCTGGAGGAGATGCTTGTCAGAAGCCATAATGCCGTGTTGCGCGAGCTACTGAGTATTAGCGGCGCACCCCGTTTTTTTGAACTGAACCAGCACCATGTCCGAGCGCGCCTGTTCAGCATGCCAGAAACAAGCGAGATGCTGGATGATCTGAAAAAAAAGCTGATCCAGACTGTCAGCATGCAGCATATCTCCCCGGATCGCATGAACTTTATTGCGTCCACGGTCCTGACAACCGGGCTGGAAGCATTGCTCTATATCTCCCATAACCCGCTTATGGATATTCAGGATGTTGCTGATCTGAGCGCAAAAATGTCAGCCGCGAGCATTCGTGCGGCCAGCGCCAGAGGAGCCTGAAAAACCGACTCAAGCGTCTGGAACAACCACTCTCTCACCGGGGAGCTTTTGCCAGATCCCACGGAACCCACCCCTGCTCAATCCGGCGGGTGGTGACACCATAAACGGACTGAAGAATGTCTTCCGTCAGGCCTGATGGCGGCAGGCTTCTTACGGTTTCTCCGTCCTTCATCAGTACCAGTTGATCGCAGAACCGCGTTGCCAAAAGCAAATCGTGAATAACCAGCACAATGCAGCGGCCCTCCGCCGCAAGCGCCCGCAGAAGATGCATGACCGAGAGCGCGTGGGCCGGATCAAGCGCGGCCACAGCCTCATCCGCCAGCAGCACGGGCGTCTCTGTGCTCAAAGCCCGCGCCAGCATCAGGCGCGCCCTTTCTCCCCCTGAAAGCTGGGCCGCAGCACGTCCTGCCAAAGCCTGCAATCCGGTCAGCGCCAGAGCACGACCAACAGCGGGGTGATGCTCGGCCTGACTGGCTCCTTCGCCATATGGCAGACGCCCCAGAGATGCGATTTCACGCACAGGCATGGGCGGAAACGGCGGAATATCCTGCGGCATATAGGCCAGCAACCGGGCACGCTCCATTGGCGTGAGCGCTGCAAGGGGATGGCCCTGCACCAAAACAGTCCCTGTGGTGGGCACGGTCAGACCCGCCATAATACGCAAAAGGGTGCTTTTGCCCGCACCATTAGGGCCGATAAGCCCCGTCACACATCCTGCGGGAAAAGTAGCAGACGCGGAACGGAGCAACGTATTCTGGCCAATCTGGCAGGAGAGAGCGGTAACGGTCAGCATCAGAACCCTCCGCGCTTTCTGAACTGGATCACCCTGTGGAAAAACACCGGAGCCCCAATAAGGGCCGTCACAACGCCAATCTGTAATTCCTTGTGTGTGGCGGCCAAACGCACCACCACATCCGCCCCCAAAAGCAGTGTTGCGCCACCAAGGAAGGCGGGCAGCAACAGGCGTGATGGCCGATGGCCCGCAAGCCCGCGCAGCAGGTGCGGAACAACAAGCCCCACAAACCCGATTGCACCAGAGACGGCAACACAGGACCCAACGGCAAGAGACGTACCCATAACAATACGCATCTGCACGCCTGAGATGCCTTTCAACTGGAAACCGAGCGTTGTGGCGACATCTTCCCCCATGGTCAGAGCATCAAGCGCCCGAGCGGAAGACGCCATAAGAAGAGTGCCCAGGACAACACCGGGCAACACCAGCAGGACATCCAACATGGTACGATCGGTCAGAGACCCCATAAGCCAGCGCATGATTTCAAAAGACGCATAAGGGCTTGGTACCAGATTGAGCACCATGGCTGTCAGTGCTGCTGTAAAACTACTGAGTGCCGCACCGGCAAGCAGCAAGACCAGAGCCCCACCCCGCCCCACAAGCATGACCAGCAGGACGGCAGCCACAAGTGCCCCGGCAAGCCCACCCAGCGGCAGAATAGCAAGCCCCAGTTGCGCGATCCCCGTATAAAACACGCACACCGCGCCCAGTGCGGCTCCCCCTGACACCCCGAGCAACCCGGGGTCTGCCAGCGGATTACGCAGATAACCCTGCAACACAGCACCAGAAAGCCCCAGGCTTCCCCCCACCATGATAGCCAGCAGCATACGCGGCAGGCGCAGTTCCCCCAGGATAACAGCCTCTGCCGTATGCTGCCCAGCCAGCCACTCCCGCAATGCTTGCGTGAACGAAAACGCATGTTCGCCCCACAACAGGGACACGCCGGAGAGCGCTATAATGCACGCCACCAGCCCACCATTCAGTATCCAGCGGCGGGTTTTCATCGTGTCCCCTCCGTCTGTATCAGGCCCTCACGCGCCTGACGCAGGAGGTCAACGGCATCCAGTGTCTGAGGCAGGCCGCACAACCAGAGGGAGGCGGGAATATCCACCACATGTTTTTTTGAAAAAAACTGTTTCAACACCGGATTATCCAGCATGGCCTGCGCAAGGGAATAACCCTGGCCTGATCTGTCACGCACCAGAAGATCTGGCTGCTGCGCCAGCAAGGTTTCAAGTGGCACCCTTCCCGCAGCAGTAATACCTGCCACCGTTGAGAGATTACGCAAACCGGCATGTGCCAGCACATCATCTGGCAGGGAATTTGAACCGCCCACAAAGCCGTTGGCTTCATACACCACAGCCACGGGATCATCCGGATGACGCGCCAGACTGAGTTCAGCAAGACGCTTCTGGAAGGCTTCAACCATCTGCCTGCCCCGTTCAGGATGCCCTACCGCCTGCGCCACCTGCATGATCTGGACAGGAATATCCGCGAGAGAAGAAGCCGGAGGGAGTGTGAGGACATGCGCCCCGATCTCCCGCGCGGCTTTTACCGCCACCCGAGCGGTAAACTGCCCTGCCAGCACGACATCAGGGTGGGCACCAATCACGTTTTCCGCCGTAGGAGCAAGAACAGGCATATCCTGCGCTTTTTGGCAGAGCACCGAACCAGAGCAATCCCGCGCCAACGGGCTGAGCCCTGCAATCTCGGCCAGATCCGCCAGCATCAAACTCAACTGATCCGTACAGAGGTTCAGAGACACAATCCGCGTGGCCGCTTTTACTGGAGCAGGAAGCACCATGCACAGCAGGCCATACAGCCCCAGCCGAAGCAGCCACTGGTACATCAGTAGCTCAGTGTCACGCCGCCATATCCCCCTCGACCGGGCTGAAGATAGCCGATTGGCTCTTCATACTGCCGGTTCAGCAGGTTATCGGCGCGCGCAAAAATGCTGACATAACGGTTAATCTTGTAATTTGCGGCTATATCTATGGTGAAATAACCATGCCCCTTGCCGCAGGTGCTGCAATAGGATGTTCCTATAACAGGAAGATCGCGCCAGCCACTGACATAAAGAATATTCCCTGAGAACGTCAGATCCTGAATGGGGGTCCAGGTGGTGTTGAAGTTGAATTTGTGCTGCGGTCGGCGCTGCAAAGGCAGATTGCTGCTCAGATCGCGTGCATGGGTCCAGGTATAATTCAGATTGAAATCAAGCGTTTTAAGCGCCTTCCAGTCCAGAAAGGCTTCCACGCCATACATGCGCGCACGCGCCACGTTGCCATAGGAATACTGATAATAGGGATACCCCCCTACCATCTGAACATTTTCCGTGGACTGGATCAGGTTTTTAACGCGGTTGTCATACCATGTTGCGCCAAAATGCAGTGTGTCGCCCAGTAGCTTCTGTTCTACCCCGGCATCATATCCGATCAGTCTTTCTGCCCGCAGGTTCGGGTTACCTGTCTGGGAATAACTGGACCCCACCTGATTGGAAAAAAGCTGATACAGTGTAGGACCATGAAAACCTGACCCGGCACTGGCTTTGATGATGGTGCCGGTGTGGGGAATATGGATGGAGGGGGCTACCCGCCATGTCACGTAATTTCCGTAACGGGAATTGGAATCATACCGGATATTGGCTGCCCCATACAGAATATGGTTCCAGTTCCCCTGATACTGACCATATCCTGCCGTAGTATCCATGCTGGCCTGTGTATGGTAGCCGGTATCATAGGCAGAAGCGGCCGCATGGCTGGAATCAAACGTATCATGAAAATGTTCGGCACCAATAAGCAGTGTGCCGTATTTTCTGAAATCAAACGTGCCATGCCAGTCAATTTTGAGGCGGCTTGAGCGATAATAGTCCGGCCCGGTGGCATAAAGGCCCGTTTCGTTCCACCGGTTGCGATTGGTCATGTAGCCAAGACCGATGACCTGATCAAAAAAACCATTGAAAGACACAAGATGCGCCGTACCGCGCACCACGGCCTGATTCATATTGTTCTGTTCCCGCACATTTCCACCGCCATAGGCCTCGCTTTGCAGATCGTACAGAGAATATGTGTGGTAGTTGCTTTGAATCAGGCGTGCAGTCAGGCCCAGATCAAAGTTCCGGGTCACATCATAACCAAGCCGGATATTGGCAGACCGGTTATCATTACGGTTGCCTTTGTGCCGCTGCTCCTGCGCGGCACCATAATAGCGCTCAATATATCGCGGGATAGAATGGAAGCCTTCCATGCGGTAGTGGGACAATTCCACATTATAATGGAAGCGCCCTTTGCTGCCGCGCGCGCCTATCACCTGATTGAAGGTGCCATATGATCCGCCTTCTATCCGGACAAACGGTTTGAAACGCCCCTGCCCCTGCGCCGTGGTCATATCAACCACCCCTGCCATGGCATCAGCGCCGTACAGACCACTTTGTGGGCCACGCAGAATTTCTATCCGACCAAGACCATCCGTTACAAACTGCCCGGCATCAAACATGCCACTGGCGGAGCTGCCATCGTTCACGTCCATGCCGTCCAGCCGCACCTTTACCTCATTGGCATTGTTGCCGCGCATGAAAATGGCCGTTGTCGCCCCAAACCCGCCAGAGCGCACCACATTCAGCCCCGGCTGACGTGCCAGAATATCTGGCAACGTGCGGCGCTGCTGGGTCAGCATCTGTTCTTCCGTAATGATGGTGAGAGCCGTGCCGATATCATCTGTTCGGGTAGGAGTGCGGGCTGCACTGACTGTTATCAGTTCCGATACCGCCTGACTGGATAGTGGCTGAGAGGCGGAGGACGCCGATACAGCCACAAGCTGTTTTTTGGCAGGCAGATCTTTCTGTGGCTTTGAAACAGGTGCATCAGCCGCCAGTGCGATGCCTCCCCACAGAGTGAAGACGCTGGAACTGACCAGAAGTGTTTTGCGGAACATCAGAGAAAAAGGCCTCGCGGTAAAAAGACGTCGCCACGAGAGAAAGCCTGACCCTGGCTGCTCCCGTCTCTCAGGAACATCCATGGTCCAGTCTGCCTGCTGACACCCCCCGATCAGCATTTCCCGTCTGCGACCCCAGCTGATGGCAGGTTTCCTGGCTTGCGGTAGTCCACTCTGCCCAAGCCTTCCCAGGAGAACCTCCCAGTGGCCTGACTTATCAGCCAGTAGGCGCAGAGCATGCCGCTTACAGTTGCGGGGACAGCCCGGGCCTTGATGCCCACGCAACGCGGCACCGCACCCGGTTCCCTTTTACATCGCTCCCCAACGGAGAGAGAACCATCAAGCCGGGTTGATGCCGCCAAAACGCGCAGAGTGTCAAGAAAACAGCGCTTCCTTCCCCATGCAGCACCAACATTGCAGACGATTGAACGATCAGGATGTGTTATGTTATACTATAACATATAAGGCAGGCCACGCCTCTTTCAGCTTCAGGGAGCCCCCTCCATGCCCGCATTGCTGCCCGTTACCGTTCTTTCCGGCTTTCTTGGAGCCGGAAAGACAACAGTGCTGAACCACATTCTCAATAATCGGGAAGGCCGCAAGGTGGCCGTTATTGTGAATGACATGAGCGAAGTGAATATTGACGCTGATCTTGTGCGAGAAGGCGGCGGCGATCTTTCCCGCACCGATGAAAAACTGGTGGAAATGACCAATGGCTGCATTTGCTGCACCCTGCGGGATGATCTTCTGCAGGAGGTTCATCGGCTGGCGTCGGAGGGGAAATTTGATTATCTGCTGATTGAATCCACAGGCATTGCAGAACCCCTGCCCGTTGCCGCAACCTTTGAGTTCCGGGATGAAGATGGCAACAGCCTGAGCGACAGCGCAAGGCTTGATACTATGGTAACAGTGGTGGACGCCGTAAACCTGCTCAAGGATTATGCCTCCACCGATTTCCTGAAAGACAGAGGAGAAACAGCGGGCGAGGAAGATGATCGCGCGCTGGTGGATCTGCTGGTTGAACAGATTGAATTTGCCGATGTAGTGGTGATCAACAAGGTCTCCACCGCCACACCGGAACAGGTAGAGGCGGCACGCCAGATTGTACTGGCCCTGAACCCCGATGCCGATGTGATTGAGACGGACATGGGCCAGGTTCCCCTTGAGCGTGTTCTGAACACAGGCCGATTTGATTATGAGAAAGCACACCAGCATCCGCTCTGGTTCAAGGAACTCTACGGCTTTCAGGATCATACCCCAGAGACCGAGGAATACGGCATCCGCAGTTTTGTCTACCGTGCGCGCAGACCATTCGAACCCGCAAAATTCAAGCATTTTCTGGATGCCAACTGGCCAGGTGTGGTGCGGGCCAAAGGGCATTTCTGGCTGGCCACACGCCCTGACTGGGTAGGAGAACTGGGGCAGGCTGGGGCATTGGTGCGTAATCAGGCCATCGGGTTGTGGTGGGCGGCCATCCCCAAAAGTCAGTGGCCCGATGCAGACCAGTGGCGCGACTTTGTGCTGAGCAAATGGGACCCTGTGTTTGGAGACCGGCGGCAGGAAATTGTGTTCATTGGTACGCAGGACATGGATGAAAGCACCCTGCGCGCTGCTTTGGACGACTGCTTGATACCGGAAGATGGCGCTCCCCGCTTTGAGCCCGAACGCTATACGCACCTGCCGGACCCGTTTCCCATCTGGAAGCGTGAAGCGGCATGATGGGCAAAGGCATGTCCGCTTATCAGTCTTGGCAGTCCACACGCAGCCAGCGCCCTCATCCGCAGCCCCCTCCATCAAACGAGCGGACGGTGCGGCATGAAATCTGGCAACGTCATGAGGGAGACGAGTGGTCTGCTTTTGAACAACTGCCACCGTCCATTCGCCAGAGGCTAAGGGAACATGCGTATGATGCGTGGTCCGTCAATGCGCTGATTCTGTGGCGACATTATAAACGGGTGCATGGCCCCACGCGCAGAGCCGAAAGAGCACTGATCCGGTATCTGGACTATTGCGAACGGCTGGAGCGGGAAGCCTTTGCCACGCGCTATCATAGCTCTTATGGCACGCCTCTACCGCATGATGCCGCTGTTGCCAGCATTCTCCGCTATACACCGGCCAACACGCCGACAAATCAGCCTTCTCTCTGCGTAAACAGGCCCCGGAGGGCAAGCTCAGGGCAACACGATCCCGCATGAATTTGAAAGGTGGCCTGACTTCTGTATAAATCCGATATTGGAGTGGAATGATTTCTGTTACCCAGCAATGATAAACCACGTCTTTCCCGGATGGTGTTCCTGTATGTTTGTTCGTGCTCTGCTTCTGGCCTCTGCCATTCTGACGACACCGTTTTCCCTTTGTCAGGCAGCCACACCAGACGAGCAGAAAACGGCGCATATTTTCAGCACCCTGCAATCAGACCCCGTGCGGCTACCTGTGTTCATGCGCCAGTTCCCCAAAGGGGCTGACCTGCATAACCATCTGGTCGGGGCCATTTATGCGGAAAGTTATCTGAAGTGGGCCGCGCAGGATGGGCTCTGCATTTCGGTGGAGCAGGGAACCATCCTGCCCCGAGCCTGCGCCGCCACCCCGGCAAAAGGAGAATGGCCTGCCACGGCGCTTCCGGCTAATCAAGCTGCCGAAAACCGTATGATTGATGCCCTTTCCATGCGGGATTTTGTGCCCACGGCCAATGATCGCTCCGGCCATGACCATTTCTTTGCCACCTTCGCCGGCTTTGGGCCTGCTGCTGACAAACACGCGGGAGACAGTCTGGCCGAGGCGCTTGATCGCGCAGCGCAGGATCATATCACCTACGTGGAACTGATGATCTCACCCGGACTGGGCAGTATGATTGCCAGCGGAAACGCCCACCCTCTGCATGATGAGAATTATGCTGACGCCATGCAGGCGCTTAAGGCAGACCTGCCCGCGCTGGTTGCCACGGCACGCCATGAAACTGACAACATGGAACAGCAGGCCCAGCATGTGCTGCAATGTGGCACGCCACAAGCACACCCGGGCTGCAAGGTGGCCGTGCATTATCTTTACCAGACCCTCCGCATCGTGGCGCCTTCGGCTGTGTTTGCGCAACTTTATGCTGGATACGAAATTGCCCATATTGACCCACGATTTGTCGGCGTCAATTTTGTTTGCCCGGAAGATGATCCTGTTTCCATGCGCGATTATGACCAGCATATGCGCATGTTTCAGGCCCTCAACAGCGTGTATCCTGATGTTAAACTGAGCCTGCATGCTGGTGAACTGACGCCGGGCCTTGTACCGCCGGAGGGCCTGACCCACCATATCCGCTCCGCTGTAGAGATAGCAGGAGCACGCCGTATCGGGCACGGGGTGGACATCATGTGGGAAAATGATGCTACCGGCCTGCTGAAAGAAATGGCTCAGAAAAAAATCATGGTGGAAATCAACCTGACCAGCAACGATGTTATTCTAAACATCAAAGGCAAGGCTCATCCTTTTGCATTGTATCGGCGGGCCGGTGTTCCTGTCGCTCTTTCCACCGATGATGAAGGGGTATCACGGGGAGACCTGACCCAGGAATATCTGCGGGCCGCTACAACTTGGCCGTTGAGCTATCAGGATATGAAGCAACTTTCCCGCAATGGATTGGAGTATGCGTTCATTCCGGGCGCAAGCTTGTGGCATGATGGGAAAATCCTTCCTGCCTGCCAGACGCCTGACACATCAGAATGCCGCGCTTTCCTTGGCAAAAATGAAAAAGCCCGTCTGCAAATGGCGCTGGAGAACAATTTCAAACAATTTGAGGCTGAAACCGCCCATAATCCGCTTCTTGCTGATTAAAAAAACAGGCCGCACCAGAATACCCAGTGCGACCTGAAATAATGAGGACAGATGAGTTCTTCAACTCTCTGTCCGGACTTTCAGTTATTGCAGAATAGGTGCACCTAAAGCCGGATCCGTCCGGCTGGGTTTTCCGGTTTCAACATGGCCAGCAAACCGGCTTTCCGTTTTAGGTTCCGACGCGACACGCACGCTAATATCATACCAGTGGTCACTATGGGCAAGCGCAAGTGCTTTATGCGCCACCCCATTCGCTGGCACTGTTACGCTCTGCTGCGGTTGGCCATAAGCCTTATCATGCAAATGCAGTATGTGCTGATGAGCCGTCCGATTAGCAAATGTCATCATCAGCTCACCAGTCTGCGGATTGTCCTGAGCCGTTACAAGCACTGATGTCCGGCTTGGGCGGTGGAAATACCGTGCGAAACCGTTGGGCCCAATAACGGTAAGATGCAGTTCATAGCCTTCGGCCTGACGCCACTCATCCTGAAGGGATGCCCCAGCCCCCACCGTGTAACGACGCGGCTTTTCACTGGTTTTTTCTTGATAAACGTAGAAACACGCACCTACTGTTCCATGGTTTTCAAACTGAAGCGTCACGCTTCCCTGCGGACCATTCACCTCATTAACCGCCAGAACATAGGGGAGCGGCCGAGCGGGGCGAGCGCCTGCTTCCTGTTCTCCAATATCAGACAGGTTACTTTGCACCGGCACGGCCGGGTCAGGCAGTTTGCACGACTGGTCAACCTGTTTCTTGTAATCTGCCGTATCAGGCAGGCCGTTCTTAAGGCCCTGCTTTCGTGAAAAATCAAATGCGCTGGTCAGATCACCGCAAATGGAGCGCCGCCATGGTGTAATATTCTCTTCACGCACACCGAAACGGGCTTCAATAAACCGCAGGACAGACGTGTGATCAAACACTTCTGAACACACAAAACCACCTGCGCTCCAGGGTGACAGCGCCAACATGGGGACGCGCGGACCCAAACCGTACGGCAGCATATCCGCCGTATAACGCTTGGGTTCATAGGGTGTAATCCGGTCATGAATTTCACCGCGCGTATCCACGGTGCTTTTACCGGGCAACACAGGTGTTGGCGGCTGCGGCGGAGGCACGTGATCAAAATACCCGTCATTTTCATCATACATGACAAGCAAAACGGTCTTGGCCCACACTTGCGGGTTTGCTGTCAAGGCATTCAGCACCCGAGCGATATATGTTGCACCATATCCCGGCGTCCAGCGTGGGTGCTCGGAATAAGCCGCAGGGGGCAACAGCCAGGAAACCTGAGGCAGACGATCCGCCATTACATCCTGCCGTAGATCATCCAGCGTTCGCTTTGTCATGGCGCGCTGATGCAGAGGAGACCCTTCCGGTGCTTCCACATAATTACGGAAATTCATCAGCACATTGGTGCCAAAATTTCCGTTTTCCACATCAGAAGGAGAAAGGCCCTGTTGGTAAACCTGCCAACTGACACCAGCAGCTTCAAGGCGTTCGGGATAGGTTGTCCAGTTGAACGGGCCGGGCACCTCCGGATAAAAGGCGCGATCCACCCAGTCAACATTATCCAGAACCGGGCCGCCACCCACGCCCTCGGCATCGACCGTTCCTGTCATGAGGTAAAAACGGTTCGGGTGCGTTTGTGTGGGGGTTGAGCAGAAATAATGGTCACAAACGGTAAAGGCATCGGCCAGCGCGTAATGATATGGAATATCATCCCGCGTGTAATACCCCATTGTCATGTCGGTTTTATGCCGGGGCCACTGATCATTCCATCCGGCATTGATGGCCGCGTGGGTTGGTGTCCAGTTATGATCAAGATCAAGCACGCACTGCGCACTTGTTACATGGGTGCGTAACTGGAAGGGCATAATCCGCCCTTCCCCCGCCTGTTTGCGCCATTGAGACCACACAGGCGTCCCGTCCGGGGAACGGACAGGATGACGGTCCCCCACGCCACGCACACCATTCAGATGGCCGAAATAATGGTCAAAGGAGCGGTTTTCCTGCATGAGCACCACAATGTGCTCCACATCCTCAAGCGTGCCACTCCGACGCTCCGCCGGAATGGCCAACGCCCGATTGATGGACGCCAGAAGGCCTGCCGTTATTAACCCACCGCCACTTTTCAACAGCCCTCTACGTCCGATAACCGGCATGGTTTTCCTCTCAGTCAATACAAGGCCGTTACAATAGCCCGTTTGAGAGACCCAGACCAGTTCCCCTTAGAAATCACTACTTATGGTTGCAATCGCGGCAAAAGGTGACGCAATTTTATAAGTGGCCGATTTTCCGCCAATCGTATTCCCGAAGATACCCGTTGCAGTTTTTGCATTGACCTGAGTGGCGTTAATCCAGCCCAGATACCGCTCGTTAGAGATATTCTGCAGGTTCAGGCGGATGGTCGGGCTTTTGAAAATACCCATCTTCGGCAGACGGTAGCCCACATTGACGTTCATCCGCACATATCCCGGAATGTGCTCATCATTCATGAATGTAGAATACTGCTTGGCCACATATTTCAGGTTGAACCCTACAAACCGGTGTCCATCATCATAATCCAGACCAAACCCAACCTGATATGCCGGAGCCTGGGGCGCTATTTTACCTTTGGTATGCATGTAATCTGTTACCGCGCCTGAAGAGACCGGCAGGTTACTATCACTCACAGCATGCAGATATTCAAAGGAGACATAAGGACGAATATGATAGATGGGCCGCGTGCCGATTTCCGCATCAACACCATCTGAATGTTCGCCACCACCGTTGATATTGGTTGTCCAATACTGGCCGTTGTCATTGGTAATGGTTTGCGTAAACAGGCGGTTTGTAAAGTTATAATGGAAATAGGTAATGGAACTGGAGATCAGGTCACCCTGATAACGCCAACCAGCCTCTTCCGAAATGGAGATTTCAGGCCGCTGATCAGGGTTGGCTTTTGTTGAATAGCCCGACCCAGCTACATAAGAACCGGAATCATACAATGCATAGTTCTGTGGCATACGATAATTTGTTGCGACAGACACAAAAACCTGATTGTGGGTATCGATCTTGTAACGGACCGCAGCCGTTGGCAGAGCCTGATAGTAGTTTGTATTGACGTATTTCTGGCCAACATCAGGCAGATAGTTCGTGCCCCGCCGCTTCACGATGGAATATTTCAGGCCCGCGTCAAGTGTCAGCTTTCCATGCAGGAGAGAAAGGCTATCCCCAATAAAGGGCGTATGCACTTCCGTCTGGGTCAGCGTATTACGATACTGAGCTTTTTCGCCATTACTGAGAATAACGTTATTGCTGTCGCCCCACATGCTCAAGGGCGTGCCATCACTACTCACTTCGCTATAAGGTGCAGTCTGGCGCTGCTTGGAATACTCGAACCAGTATCCCACCATCAAACGGTTGATGCCCGCTGTCCATGTCAGTTTGGTGGTCGCACCCGGACGATAGGTTTCCGTCAGGGACGGATTATACAACATAACCTTTCCCGTAGGTGTTTCCCCATTTATGGAACCAGGCAGTGTCTGGCTGCCATAAGACATTTTGGTCATGTCTGTTGAATAACCACCGCCACCGTTTCCGTAACCATACCAGAAATAGGGGGTTTCGGTCAGCACCAGATGGTCGGTCAGCTTGAACGTAGATGGCATGGACGCATAGATATTTGTGAACGGATTGGGGCGCAGCTTGTAATAATTGCTGTCCCCTTTCACATAATGGCGTTCATAAACGGTGTTTGCCGGATCCCCTGATTTCAGACCGCTGCTGCCTACCGGGTTATCAAAACCGATACCCCACCGATCCCAGCTTGCCTTTGTCACGCTCGGGTACGCATTGTTTTTCAGAGAGTTACCAACAACAGCGAGAGAAATACGGTTTCCATCACCCCAGTCGTTCACAATCTTCATTTCGCCGTGTTTCTTGTTTTCCCAACCGGGACCGCGCCAGTGGTCCTGACGCCCCTGCGAATAGGAAAAATAAGCACGTAGATTGGTATTTCCAATGTAACCCGTATCAAACCGGGCAAACCCGCGGGTGGCGTTGTAGGACCCGTAGGTCATGTCCACATGCCCACCCATGACCTTCTTGGGGTCGATCATATACATATCAACCACGCCACCAGACGCGCTGATGTGTGGGCTATCAAGATCAGCCGATCCCTGCGCCAGCCGAACAGTTTTCAGGTTTTCTGCGTCAACAATTTCCTGCGGATAGACAGCAAAATTCCCGATATCATTAATTGGAAACCCTTCCAGCGTAAAGCCCATCTGGGAATCCGTCAGGCCACGGACAGACATGTTGCCGCCTGTCATACCCAAAGGATCACTGTCAGAAACGTTGGCGCCCGGCAGAAGCTGAACCAACTGCATGGGGTTCAGGGCCGGGTTCTGTTTTGCAATGTAATCACGGGTAACAGCAGAAACAGATTTGGGAGAATCCGTTGGTGTCATCAGCCCCCCACCAAACGCCCTGCCTGTATCACCATCCCCCAGATCACGCGTATGGCCGCGCACTTCCACATTTTCATCGGTAGGAGACGTTTGCCCCAGCATGGTTGGAAGAGGCTGGGCCTGCTCATCCGACTTGGCCGCCTGAGCCGGGCGCTGTTTGTGTGTAACACCCGCTGCCTTCTTTTCAGACACCGTGTCAGCCATTGCAACGAGAGGTGACGACAGAACAGTCGAACAGATCAGGCAAGCGAAAACTGAAAAGTGCCGCTGGGGAAACATCAAATCCTACTTTCATCAAGGAAATATGGGGGAACCTGCGGCACAGTTTATTCAGTTATTTTTCTAATAGAAGACATTCATAATAATTTCATATTCTTTCTGATACATATTGCCCCAGTTTTTTCACAAAACGTTATTCCGTTTTTAAGTCAAAATGGTTTGGGGATTTTCTTATGGCTGTCCTCCTCAAAAGCCACTACATTTTGGGCGACATAAAACAATTACAGAAAAGTAACATTGTATGACAATACGGATTGGTTTGCTCTCTTTGGCCGCAAGCGTAATGCTTGGGCTGGCCACCACCAGCACACAGGCTCTTGCCTGGGGCCGGGAAGGCCATCAGGTTGTCGCCGCACTTGCCTGGGACTACCTGACGCCTGAGGCCCGCAACACCATCAACCTTATCCTCCGTCAGGACAAAGACACCCTGACCTCGCCGGATTTTATGTCCCGCTCTACATGGGCCGATGCCTGGCGTGCGGCAGGACACACGGAAACCGGAGAATGGCATTTTGTTGATATTGAGCTAGACCACCCAGATCTGGCCCAGGCGTGTTATAACTTTCCGACACAGGATGGACCTGCCAGCAAGGGACCAGCCAAGGACTGCATTGTAAACAAGATTCCTCAATTTGAGAAAGAATTGGCAGATCCTAAAACGCCGCCTGCAGAACGCATTCTGGCGCTAAAATATGTTGTGCATTTTGTGGGCGATCTGCACCAGCCTTTGCATGCGTCTGATAACCATGACAAAGGCGGAAACTGTGTCCGCGTTGCCCTTGGCGGCCCCCGCACCACAAACCTGCATTCTTACTGGGACACGGCTTTGGTGTCTGAACTTGATCCCGATCCGAACAGTCTGGCGAACAAGCTCTTCACGCAGATTACATATGATGACAAGCAGAAGTGGCAACAGGGCACGCCCGCAGACTGGGCACAGGAAAGTTTCTCGTTCGCCCAGAAATATGCATACCAACTGGATAGCCAACCCGGCTGTTCACAGGATAGCGCTCCGATCACGCTGCCCCCAGGATATGATGCAGCCGCCCAAACCGTGGTGCGGGAACAGCTTATGAAGGCGGGTGTTCGTCTGGCTTATGTCCTGAATACAGCTCTCACTCCCTCTTCAGCCAAACCCTGAAGATTGGCAAGGCGCACCATCTCTCCCCATATCAACGCATGAGAACGGGGAGACTGTTCTGTGCCGCGTATTGAGGCTCGTTTAAACGTCCCTTCCCTCCTTTTGTGCATGAAAACGCATACAGAAAGAGGGAAGGTCAAAGTCCATATAAGCGGCGTCTGCCCCACTCAGACATAAAAGCTTTTCCAGTATGCCCCCCATGGGTATAATCGTCACAATGTTCGTGGTGACTGCATAAGGAAAGGAGCGCTGGATGGTCAGAATATATGGCCGGACCATTATCGGTCTGCTTGCGTGCCTACTCATGCAGATTGGATTGATTACCGGCGCGTCTCCCGTTCAGGCACGAAGCCACCAAGCACGGACAATGATGGTTTCCTGTCATGATAAAGCGGAAATGCAGTGTCATGGCGCGCATCACGCCCTGCATGCCGTGGCAGTCCACCACCATGAAAAATGTTGTGATGTGCATGCGGCATCATCAGACATTCCTCCTCCGGCCGCACCTGTCATGGTTGCATATGCCCCTGTGATCAGCAGCCAGCCTTTTCTTGTCTCCAGATCTACCGGATTTGTCGGAGCAGATCGGCTTCCCCTCCTTCCCCCTCCCAAAATCAGCATATTCTGACTGCCCGATATGTGAAATGTGTCCTGATGTCCTGACGGACAGAAAGGGCGTTCTCTATTTTCAGTTCGGATTTTGCTGATGTCCATTTCGTTTCCTCAACGGAGTGGGTTGACACGTCGTCGGTTTATCAATGGGTTGGGGGCAGGATGTGTGGCGGCAGCGTTGCCACATCCGGCTTCTGCCATGGCAAGCGCGTCTGGCATTGTGCCTGCGCAGGCCTCCTCCCTATGGAACCTGACGGTCGATCACACCCGTATAAGCCTTGATAACAAGAGCCTGAACGCCCCCTGTATTGGTGGGAGTGTTCCCGGTCCCATTCTGCGCTGGCAACAGGGAGATACTGTTTCCATCTCTGTTACGAACAGACTCAGGCATGAAGATACCTCCATTCATTGGCACGGCGTCCGTGTGCCGTCTGATATGGATGGTGTGCCGGGGTTAAGCTTTGCCGGCATCAAACCGGGAGACACATTTACCTATCGGTTCCGTGTGCATCAGAGTGGGACCTACTGGTATCACAGTCATTCCGGCATGCAGGAAGCACAGGGGCTATACGGGGCGATTGTTATTGATCCTGTTCACCCTGACCCGAACCAGTGTGACCGAGATTACGTGATTGTGCTGTCTGAATGGACGGATGTGTCCCCCATGGACATGATCAGTAATCTCAAGATGCAGGATGACTATTACACGTTCAGGCAACGCACAGCGGCCTCTTTCCCCAAGGAAGCTCGGGAAGCAGGAAATGCATGGGCGGCTCTTAAGGATCGCCTTACCTGGTCCCGCATGCGGATGGCCGCAACTGATATCTCGGATGTAAGCGGCGTTATTTATACCTATCTCCTGAACGGCCATGCACCGGGCATGAACTGGAATGGTCTCTTCCGCCCGGGTGAAAGGGTTCGGCTTCGCTTCATCAATGCGTCTTCCATGACCTTGTTTGATGTGCGTATTCCCGGCCTGGAAATGCTGGTCGTGCAGGCGGATGGGAACGACGTGGAGCCTGTGCCGGTTGATGAATTCCGCATTGGTGTGGCGGAAACCTATGATGTGATTATACGCCCGCAGGACGAACGGCCCTATACCATTTTTGCTCAGAGTGAAGACCGCACGGGCTATGCACGCGGCACTCTCGCGCCGCGCCAAGGCATGATCGGCACCATTCCCCCCATGGACCCACGACCTGTTCGCACCATGATCGACATGGGCATGGGGACCATGAAACCCGGCGAGACTATGAATGATATGTCCATGCCCAGGCACGATATGCCCGCAATGGATATGCCTGAAATGAGCGATGACCATACGGAGCATATGCACCACATGGGCCCCATGGCCATGCCGCCGATGGAAGTGGATGATCCCGGCCCGCCACCGTTGAATGTGGAAAACCAGAATGTGGCCGTCATGCCGGTTGACCGGTTAGGCAGCCCCGGGGATGGGCTGGAAGATAACGGTCGGCGTGTTCTGAATTACAAACAGTTGCGGGCAACCCGGCCCGGTGCTGATCCACGCCCACCAACGCGTGAAATTATCCTGCATCTCACCGGCAACATGGAGCGCTACATCTGGGGCTTCAATGGTCGCAAATATTCAGAATCCGGCCCTATTCGTTTGAAAAAAGGAGAACGTGTTCGCTTCACGCTGATTAACGACACGATGATGGAGCATCCTATTCATCTCCATGGATTGTGGAGTGAGCTGGAAAACGGACAGGGAGAATTTCGTCCCTACAAGCACACCATTATTGCACAACCCGGTTCCCGCCTGAGCTATCTGGTCACGGCGGACGTTGCCGGAACGTGGGCGTACCACTGCCACCTTATGCTGCATATGGATCTGGGCATGTTTCGCACGGTGATTGTGGAATGAAACAGATTTTACCACTTGCGGCCCTCCTGATCATCCCCTTGGCAAACGCCACACCCGCATGGGCCGCGCAAACAACCTACCATGCTGCCGATGCACCGTCTGACACACCCATGGTGTCTGTTGGCCATATTTCTCCCGTCATGGATCAGGGCCGTTATTTCCACGGTATTCTTGATGAATTTGAAGGCCGTTATGCTGCGTCTGGAACGGATTTCCGTTGGGACGGAGAAGCCTGGTATGGCTCAGATTACAATAAGCTCTGGCTGAAGACAGAAGGTACTCTGGAACGCGGTCGCCTGCATGATGGAGACCATGAACTTCTGTATAGCCGTGCCATTTCCCCCTATTTTGATATTCAGGGCGGCGTGCGGGCAGACATAGATGATGAACCAACACGCACATGGGGCGCATTAGGCATTCAGGGGCTTGCCCTTTATCAATTTGAAGTTCAGGCAACAGCCTATGTCAGTGATCGCGGACGTTTTGCCGCCCGCTTTGAGGGATCTTACGATTTTCTATTAACCAATCGCCTGATTTTGCAGCCTCAGGCAGAACTGAATCTTTACACCAAATCCGATACCGGAAGACAGGTTGGAGCAGGTCTATCGGATGTTGATACCGGCTTACGGCTTCGGTACGAACTCTGGCGTAAATTTGCCCCTTACATCGCCTTTACATACGCGGGTTATCTTACACAGGCCCGCAGAATTGCCCACGACCACGGAGAAGAAACCGGGTCCTTAAGACTGACTGTTGGCATAAGAAGCTGGTTCTAATCCCTTGCTCTCATCAGGAGTATCTTACCATGCCTCCTCTTTCTATTGGTTTTCTTGCTTTCTTTTTCATAAATGTTGCGTATGCAGAGCCGCGGAACAAAGTAGGCGTCAGCACTCCGCCATCACAGGCGAGCACGCCCGATATCTATGAAAAACCATCACAACAAGGAAAAATGATACACCTTACGATGGATCAACAAATGGCATTATGCGCCAAGATTGAGGCTTTGCAAAAGCAGGGAAAATCTCTGCCACCCGAAATGCAGCAAGAAGAAACAGCCTGCCAGAAAATGGATATGGGGCAGCCTTCGTCTGCCTTACCCCAGCCATTAGAGACTTTGGAGCGGTAGGGATATCTAAAAAATTACTGACAGAACAATGATAACAATAAACGGGGAGAGAAAATATGCGAAAAGAAGCAATGTAGAAATCGCGCCCCAGAAAGCCCGGTTTCCTTTCTTTAATATCGTACCCCCCAAACTGTTTGACAGAGAATTTTCTAATATTATCGTATCATTTTTCGAATAACACCCAGAAGTTCTTCTATTGCTTCGGCTCCGTCATCTTCTTTTACAGCCTTCCTTACACAGCCATTGGCATGGGCGGATAAAATCTGAATTGCAACACCATCAAGAGCCGACTTGACCGCAGAGATCTGCATCAGGATATCTACGCAGTAACGGTCATCTTCCACCATACTCAGAACGCCACCAATCTGGCCTTCTATTCTACGCAAACGGTTAACAAGAGCCTTCTTACCCGGCTGTTGCACGCGCTTGTCCGGCAGGCTCTCCGAAGGAGAACATGCTTCGCACTCTGCTGAAGAAGTGGATGTCTGAGAGGCTCTTCCCATGGTTTTTCCATTCTGTTGCCCTATATTTGTAACAGATTGCGCCTTCTAATCTATCAGAATATCCACGGCTTTAATAATATAGACTACTTAAAGGATCTCCATACAGATCTGACGCCCAGAACTGACTGGTCAATGCGGTCGGAACTTCATAACAATCATCTGAAGAGTGTACCCTTACGGGAGGGCACGAAAAACCCTCTTTCCCTAACCGAATGACGACCATAACTCCCTGATATTTCAATAAGCGGGAAAATCTGAAGGGTGGTTTCGAACCCTCCACGCTCTCTCTGCGCTTCATCGTATGGATACCCCGTTCTAAGAGAGAGAATGAAAAAGCGTTCCTCTGTTTTCTCCGTGTCAAAAGGAAGTGGAAGTTAGTCGCGGTGTGGACTCTCCTCTAGCCAGAAGTGAGAACGAGAGATAAGCTCCAGAATACGGGTGAGGGGTATATTTCCACCAAGACGTTCTTAAGGAGCGATGATCGTGTCAGACGCTATCAATTTTTCCGTTGGAGGCATGACATGCGCAGCCTGCTCTGCCCGTATTGAAAAAATTCTGAACCGTCTTGAAGGGGTAAAAGCCACCGTCAATCTGGCTTCTGAGAGAGTGCAGATCCTGCTTGATGGATCAGCCCCCCCCGTCAATACGATTATCGATGCGGTCCGCAAAGCAGGCTTCACGGTAGACGAAAACAGCCTGATCCTTTCCCTTTCCGGCATGACCTGCGCCGTCTGCGCCACCCGCATTGAAAAAATTCTCAACAGACTCCCAGCAACACGCGCAACTGTTAACTTTGCGACAGAGCAAGCTCATATTGAATTTGTTCCCGGTGTTATCGAACCAGAAAATTTTGTAGCGGCCATTGAAAAAGCAGGCTATGGCGCACATCCTTTACAAGAAGAAAAGCCCGAAAGCCTGCGCACAAAGCGCGAAGAATTATGGCGCAAAGAGCGCAATCATTTTCTGTTAACGGCTTTTTTCGCCATTCCATTCCTCGTTCAGATGGTCAGCATGTTTTTCAGCCATGCTGGCATGATGCCCGGATGGATACAGCTTTTGCTGGCCACCCCGGTGCAATTTTTCTGTGGCGGACGTTTTTACAAACAAGCCTGGAACGCACTCCGTGGCGGAGCCGCCAACATGGATGTGCTGATTGTTTTAGGCACAAGCATCGCTTATTTCTTCAGTGCTGTTGTGGTGTTATTCCAACTGAATCAGCCGCTTTATTTTGAAGCCAGTGTTTCCATCATTACACTGATTTCTCTTGGAAAATTAATGGAAATGCGCGCCAAACGTCAAACTGGTGCAGGGCTAGAAAGTCTGTTGCAGCTTCAACCACAAATAGCACAAGTGGAAAGCAATGGTGCGATCTCTGACCGTCCTGTGGCCGATATCTCTGTTGGTGATATCTTTCTGGTTCGTCCTGGTGAAACTGTCCCTGTTGACGGAACAGTTCTTGACGGCACATCAGAAGTAGATGAAGCCATGCTCACAGGGGAGAGTGTGCCTGTCTTAAAGCAGAAAGCTGATCAGGTTTTTGGCGGCACCATGAATACTAATGGTCTACTGCGCGTGAAAGCTACAGGAGTTGGCGCGAATACGGCTCTGGCACATATTGTCAAAATGGTTGAGCAGGCACAGGGCTCCAAGGCAAGCGTCCAGAGGCTGGCAGACAAGGTTTCCGGAATTTTTGTACCCGCAATTATTCTTGTTGCAGCCACAACATTTCTGGTTGGTTGGGCTATAACAGGCAGTGCGACATGGAGCCTGGTTTCTGCAGTATCGGTGCTTGTTATTGCCTGCCCCTGCTCTTTGGGGCTAGCAACGCCTACAGCCATTATGGTCGGTACAGGACTGGGAGCACGGGCCGGCATTTTGTTTCGGAATGCAGATGCGCTTGAACAGGCACAGAAGCTGACCACTTTGATCGTTGATAAAACAGGCACTTTAACAAAGGGAAAACCAACAGTCTCTGATGTGATACCCGCAGTCGGCATTGAGCAAGATGCTCTGCTTTCAGTGGCATCTACATTGGAAGCAGGATCTGAACACCCGCTTGCACGTGCGATTGTAGACTACGCAGTTGCAAAAGGGATGAAAACTCAATCTGTAAATAGCTTCAAAGCCATTCCAGGCAAAGGTGTTACAGGTCAGATTGATGGCATTTCCGCTTTTCTTGGGTCGCCATTTTTCCTGAAAGATAACGGTTTTTTAGAAACGGATAGTATCAGTTCTGATCTGGAACAGAATGGGAAAACCGTTGTTGGCGTAGGAAAAGGAGAACAGTTTCTCGGCTTTATCGCCTTGTCTGACACTCTTCGTCCAGATGCCGTTTCAACCATTCAGGCTCTAAAAAAAGCTGGGGTGAGCGTTATTATGCTAACAGGCGATAACGAACGTACCGCCAGGGTAGTCGCGCAAGAGGTTGGGATAGATGATTACATTGCGGGTGTATTGCCAGCCAACAAGGCAGACACCGTAAAAAAATATCGCGCCACAGGAGAGTGTGTCGGTATGGTCGGAGATGGCATTAACGATGCTCCAGCACTCGCGGCCGCGGATGTTAGCTTCGCTATTGGCGCAGGAGCAGATATTGCGCGAGATACGGCAGATATCATTTTGATGAAGAGCGATCTGACCAGCGTGCTTGATGCAATTTCACTTTCACATGCAACACTTTCCAAGATCAGACAAAATCTTTTCTTTGCGTTTATTTATAATATTTTGGGCGTTCCTCTCGCGGCCTTTGGTCTACTCAGCCCCATTGTCGCAGGCGCAGCCATGGCCATGAGTTCCGTGTCAGTCGTAAGCAATGCCCTGCTTCTCAACTCATGGAAACCGCACCCTCGCCCTTAAATATCTTTCCTCTACCCGACATTGCCACATAGACCTTATTGTAAGGACACGGTGGGTATTGGAGAGTTTTACCCTCAGTACAGGCCCTATCATAACCCCATCGACTGCAGAAACTACGCCTTGTAGAGACTATTTGATGAAGCGTTTCCATAGAAACGTCACTTACCGGCCAGAGACAATAAACAGCTAATGAAATGTCGTTGCCTCTCTAAAGCTCCTCCATTTTTCACGGATTGAGGTCTTCCACGCCACATCTTCAGCCGCACGTTCACTACGCGAGATTTTCGTCCAACGTGCCTCAGCGCGTGCATCTGGAACGCAGAAAGCCGCCCTGGGGGCGGCTGAGTGTATGATATTGATTATTTCGGCTGGTTGCGGGGGCAGGATTTGAACCTGCGGCCTTCAGGTTATGAGCC
>Ga0214927_100090_pt1 | contig 66576 bp, 60 predicted proteins | sample Stichaenrichm16X_FD_168612 | JGI IMG/M metagenome (GOLD analysis project Ga0214927, IMG submission 168612) | Xylose enriched microbial communities from anaerobic bioreactor in Madison, Wisconsin, United States - 16X | ecosystem: Engineered > Bioreactor > Anaerobic > Unclassified | place: USA... | reverse complement strand
ACACGCTCTCGGGGCAGGTCGCCCGCGGGTCCTACGGGAGCACAAGGCGCGACCTCATCGACATGCCGCAACCGCTCTGGGACTACTGGGAGGCGAGGGCCTAGGTCAATCGTGGTCTAACAGAGAGTTTCCTTTTCGCTAAGAGGATGCGCATTGATAAGGTTTTGTGTTATTCGGTCCCACTCTTGAACTGGATGGCCATAGTAAGGTGATTCCATATGCATACCTCGCTCGTTCGGTGGCTTCATTTTTGTGCATCATGCGGCAGTAATGCCACGGCATGACACATTGAGCTCATGATATGACTCTGCAAGCTGTTATGCATCCGAAGAGCTGGCTCAGCGATTAAGCACCAGAGCCTGATGTATTCAGATGGGAATAAATCAACAAACACCTTTCGCCGATTCCCTCGAGGCGAGCACGTGGAGATACGTAGCTCACGCAGTGGCCCGGTCGAATCTGAGTGGTGCCACCAGTTAGAGCCTTTGCTCAAGAGGTGACAAAAAAGCGGCTGCAAGCAGCATGCCGCTCGCGGTGAACGCCCAACGCGGCTAGATAACGGCGGGTATCCAAGAATGACGGCCATCAATACGAGGAGATAGGAGTCAGCCCATGGCAGACGAGAAGACCATGGTGATGGAGAGCGGCACCGAGAATCGAAAACTCTTTTGGGGCGTCATGCCCGAGGGCAAGGCCTACGTGCGCGAGACGAGCAAGGGCGACCTCACCGAGATAATGTTCGACGCCGCCGAGCGCGAGACGACCGTCACGTTTGAGCCGACCGATGACTACTCGCTTGCCGACGTCGCCGACACCGTGGAGGGCCACGCCGACGACTGCTTCATAACCGACTTCGAGGATGCTCTCACGCTCTGGGGCATCCCGTATACACGAGACGAGAAGGTCATACCGCTTGACGCATAGAGGCCAGCCGACAAGGACGACGATGGCGACGCGCCGCGCGGAAACGCACGGCGCGCTTTCGTATGAGGAGAAGAACACCCAAGCCCGAAGCCATACGGCAAAGTGAGGAGAAGAACCCTTTCACGTCCCACCGCCCGCCGCACGCTCGCCGGAGGGTCCGGCACCGCCGCGTGCTCGTCATCGCGAGTTGCCCGCGCCCAGCGCGGGCCGGGCCGTGCGGGGCGCGGGCCTCCGCGCGCCCATGGGAGTCTTCCTAACCTGGGGGGAGCGGCCTGGGCGCGGGGCTTCGCGTGCGGGCCTCCAGCAGCCGCCTGCGCTTGCCGGGCTTGCGCCGCCCGTGCCAGCCGCCGCCCCTGGCCGGTCTTCGGCACGGCCCGTGGCAGCCGGCAAGCCGTCTGCCACGGGCTTCGGCCTCAGCCGAGGCCAGGGTCGCCGTCTGTCACGGGTCCCCGTCGCAAGCTCGGCAAGCTACGGCGTCTGCTTCCGGCACCGCGCTCAGCCCCACGCTCAGGCCGCATAACCTGCGAGTCACGGAGGGGGCGCGCTTCGGCCCGCGTCGCGCCCGTCCACACGGCCCGCGCTGGGCGCTCCATCATCGTCCTCGTCCGCACGCGGCGGTGCCGGACCCATGCGGGGCCGTCTCGGTGCGGCGGGCGGTGGGACGTGCCGTTGCCGCAAGTGGCACGTACCTGACGGCGCACCATGTTCGCGACGATCCATCAGCGACGGCATCCCCGGCACGGGTGCCCCAGACGAACCTGGAAGCCTAAGACCGCGCCGCGCCACCTACAAGCGCTACCGATGGCGCGGGTAACGTCACCGAACCCGCGAGCCAGCCTCCGCGCCAGTGCCGCCTGCAGCGTCCCCGTACCAGCACGAACGGTACTCCTCGCGCGTCATGAGTCCGGCGGCCACCTCCGCCATGTCCTGCTGCTTCTCGGAAGCCGTATCCTGGACGATGGAGTCGTCGTATATGACGCCCACGTCTCCCTCGTTGGGAAGGCCTACACCCATGTAGCGCGAACATGCCATCACTGCCCTGGAGACGTCCACGAGCGCCCCCTGTAAGGCGTTCTCGTTCTTCCTGATGTTGCGCATGAGCGCCGAGTTATCCGACGACACCTCCGTGGCCGTCTTCACGTACCCGACATTGTCCGTGTCGAAGTAGTTGACCCCCAGGCCCACGAGATCCCCGAGTACCTGCAGGGCCAGCCTGAACGCCTTCCCCTGCGCCTCGGTGCGGAGAGCCGGTGCGAATTCCGTGATCGTGTCTTCGGTGCTCATGACCTTCCTGAACACGGTGCAGTCGCCCTTGCCAAAGGGGATGGGGATCCTCTTGCCGTCCGCTGTCTTCTCTTGGTCGAACATGACGTCGGAGAGGAACACCCTCATCTTGCCAGCGTCTATCTCGTTGATCAGTGCGTCGTAGGCGAGATCAACGCTCTGCACCGCATCCACGGCATCGGCGAACACGCTCTGCCCATAGGGGGAGAAGTCCACCCGCGTGTTGGGCACGGCTGGTCTGACGATGCCGAAGGTTGGGAAAGACGAGCCCGTGTCCACCTCGTCGGCCACTCCCGGCACCGAGACGATTCGCCCGTCCTTGTCGAAGCACGCCGTGCGAATCCGATAAGCCCCGCCATCGCCAACGACGTGCATCTGCAGCTGGTTGATGCTTTCGCCGTTGAGAAACGCCCGCGTGACAAAGGCACACTCCCTCACGCCCTCGGAATCCCAGCTGAGAGGAACGACCATGCGCGCGTCGTAATGCCGAACCTTGACGATCTTCCTGCCAATGTCCATCCAAACCGCGAGCGCCCCCGTGCCCAGCCCGAACGCCCGCACCACGGTCTCCTGTGCCCTTCCCCAAAAGTTGGAGGAGGAGAAGAACGACTCGAGCCAGTCTGTGCACGTCTGGTTCTCGCAGGCAATCGTCGTCTTCTCGTCCAGGAGCAGGCTGCCCCACTCCCGGCACACCCGCATCGCCGGCATGATGGTCCGCCTATGCACCTGGTACACCCTTCCGAACCCGTCGGTGTCCCTGTAGTCGTAGAACTCCCCGACGGCCCGCATCCACGAGTCCCACTCGCGCACGTGGGGCTCCATGTCCTCCAGCGCCTGCGTCGAGTACCCGGCCGCCCTCAGATACGACCTCACGCACTCCGGCACCCAGTACTCCTCGCCGCCGATCCCGTCTCCCGCCATCTGTCCTCCGCTCTCTAGAGTTGGTCGAGAAGATCATCCGTCCCGGTCACAGGCCCTCGCGGGCGTGCGGAAGGTCACGGTCGAGAAGGGCATGGCGGGGAAGCCCTGTTTGGCGATTGGGTGGGCGAGAAGGACAAGGGGTCTTTTGCCCAACCGCCATCATGTATGCGAGTCCAGCCGCGCCCGCGACCACGCTGACGTCGAGAAGGCCACGGGTGTGTCGCCCCAACCCCTGCCATCCCTGCTCCCGTGCTCCGTCGTCGCTCTTGTGTCATTGCCTGGGGAACGTCTCTCAACCTCGTCAGGCGGCCATGATCACGACGCGTAGAAGGTCTCGTCCTTTGATCTCATTGTCGAGAAGCCCTATGGGGGAGAAGGACAAGGTCAAGACGTCGAGAAGCCCCTTGGGGGAGAAGAGCAAGGCTAAGATGTCGAGAAACCCCTACGTCCCGCGCAGCACGTCGTCCATCACGGCATACCGCACGGCGTCGATGCTGTGGTCGTTCCCGTCCGGGATCTCGTCCACCCAGGTGCCGTCGCGGTCCCGCTCGAACTCCTTCAGGCGGAACTCCTCGTACGCCAGCGGGCACCGCACGGGGTCGATTACGATCTCCCTCAGCCCCGCCAGCCACTCGTAGCTCAGTCGCCTCATGTTGCTCTTCCGGGCGGGACGCACCCTCAGCCCCAGCTCGCGCCGCCACACCGCCATCGACTGCTTGCCGTCCGGCGTGTCGTCCGCCCATATCAGCTCGTCGTGCTGGTAGGCATCGCCGCCGGGCTCGTCCGCGTACGTCAGCGCCTCGGCCGCCATGGCCCCGGTCTCGGCCGGCGTCTTCCTGTTGGCCGAGAGCTCCTGGAACAGGAACAGCCGCCGCTCCCCGGGCACCCACCCGCACCGCACGAAGCGCCACGGGTCCGGGAACCACCCCCAGTCCACGCCGTTTCGCGTGCGAGAAAAGCCTCTGCACTGCGCGTCGGTGAGCCGTCTGCCCACCACGTTGCCGAACACGGAGCCGCCGGTCCCCGTCACCTCGCCCAGGTACTCGCTGCGCCACGCGCGCTCGTCCACGTCCCTCAGGTACTCGGCCTCCTCCACGAAGGGCGCGCCCAGCCACTCCGGGTGCGTCCCCACCACGTCCAGGTAGCTCGAGCGCCGCACGAGCGTGTCCGAGCGCCGCTCGCGCTCCAGCTCCTCGCGGTTCACCCAGCTCCACAGCGTCCGCGGCGGGTTATACGTGTAGAAGATCCAGAAGTCGTCCCCGCCGCGCCTGAGCGAGTTCAGTATCGAGCGGACCGCGTCGATCCCGTCGAACTGGTCAAGCTCCTCGAACCACACCACGGCGGCGTAGCCGCGCCCGAACTTCGTGCCCTTCAGCTTCAGCGGGTCATCCGCCCCGCGGAACACGATCCGCTGCCCGGTCGGCAGGTACGTCAGCTCCATCGGAGACACCCGCGCCCTGAACCACCGTTCCAGCCCCAACTCCGCTATCGCCCACTGCACCTGCTCGAACACGGAGTCGCGCAGCGTGTTGCTGAACCGCCGCACCACCACCGCGTTCGCCTCCGGCTTTGCGAGGACGAGAAGGACTATGGCCACGGACACGAAGCTCGACTTCGTGCTCCCGCGCCCACCGTGCAGCCAGTAGTGCGTGTGCCCGTGCGCCATCACGTCGCCCAGCACGTCGTGGAACGCCGGGATCACCAGCTCGCTCGCGTCCACCGCCGTCACTCGTCCCCCTCCTCTTCCGAGCTCAGGGGCTGATGAGAAGGCCGAGCGGGGCGAGAAGGGCCGCCCCCTCCGCCTGGGCCTCCGTCGGCGCCATCGTTGCCGTCGCCCATGGCGGAGGAGAGGTCCAGCCGCTCCTGCACCGGCTGGGCGACGACGCCGAGCACGATGCGCGGGGCGTCGCCGCCCTCGTCCTCGTCGCGCCGGCGGTCCGCCTTGCCGTACTCGTCGGGGTACTTGCGCTCGAGCAGCCACGCCGCGGCGGTCCAGTACTGGTTGCGCGCGAGCGCCGCCGCCCGGATCGTCGTCAGGAGCGTGTGCTTGAACTCGGCCTCCTCCTTTTTTAGTCCCTCGCTTAACTCGCGTTGCAGCCGGTTCTTCGGCTCGCCCACCCAGCGGTAGAACGTGGACTCGTGGATGCCCAGCGCACAGATGATGTCGCCGTTGGAAAGTCCGTCGGCCTTCAGCCTGATGGCCTGATCGACCATCTCCTGTGTGAGCTTCGCCCTCCTCGCCATGCCAGGCCACCTCCTCCAAATCTCGGGGTCTCGCAGCCTGAATCATCGGATGCCGTCACAGGCTGGGGCGCGGTTGGAAAGCCTTGTCTGCGAACATCGATATGTACGCAAAAAAGAGTTCATAAAAATATGGACATAAATATACAGACGTTATAGTATGAGCATGAAGATGCGAGCGATGGAGGTTGGGAGGCTGATGCCGTGAAGGAAGAGTACACGGTCAAGGAGATTGCGGACCTGCTTGGGGTAAGCCAGGTCAGCATCCGCAGAAAGATACAGAGTGGCGAGATCAAGCCCCAGCCCACGCCAAGGGGGAAGGATCCCAACAAGGCAACGAAAAAAGTCGGTGCTTCGGACCTTTTGGACTATCTCAAGAAGCATCCGTCGCAGATAGCCGCGATTACAAGTGGCACGGTGATGGTCGCCGCGGGAGGCGCCCTCTCTGGCGTCGCGTTGGAGGTCATGCTTTCAAGCCTAATCGGAGTGATTGCAGCGCTGCCGTCGCGTGCGAAGGTCGACGCGGACGATTTGAGGGTCTCCTCTCAAGAGCTTCGACGAATTGTCGAACGCAAGAGGGAGGAGCAGCGTGAGCAGCTCGATGCTCTTCAGAGCGAGATTGATGATCTCGAGAAAAGGCTTGACGAGGTCGACACGACCATCCTTCGCTGCAATTGGGTCATAGATCAGCTCGATTCGGTGGCTGGCGAAGGGGTCCTCGTGGGACCTGAGGGGGGCGAGTGCGCGTCGGATGCCGATGCGGCGAGTGCGATTGCAAAGATTGCGAAGGCGCTGACGACGGCGACGGATCCGAAGCCAGACGAGCAGGTGCAGAAGCCTGAGAAGGAAGAGGGGGTCTAAGAATGATGGAGAACGAGAGCTGCATGCTTCCTGTCCAGAATGCCGCGGAATACTCCAATCCATTAGGGCGGGCGTTCTATAGTCTTGGCGAAGATAACAGGGCGAACGTCATGATTGTGGCTATCCTCGGCATCACCGTGGTGCTTGGGTTAGCGGTCCACGGGCGCGTGCCCCTACGGGCGAGCCTTGGTAACGCTGAGGTGGCAATCAACTGTACCTAGGGGTTCCACGGTTGGAGGGCGGAGTCGGGGGGGATCGTTAGCCGACGGCCTTTTGAATTGGCCGCAAGTGAGGCGCGTAAGAGCGTCTCACTTGCGCCTGCTTCTGCTCGGCAGCCCGTACCTCCTGCACGTGCGGCTGTTGCGCTGCCGCTGCGCATCCCGCTCGCGCCTGGCCTCGGCGATCCTCCCCGGGTCCTCCGCCTCGGCCCGCTCGCGCTCCAGGACCTCGGCGAAGGCCCTCTCCTGCTCCAGGTGGTAGCGCTCCGTGCACAGGCGGCACAGCCCCGTCTGGCGGTTGATTACCACGCCCACGGCCCCGCACTCCGGACACACGGTCTGCACCGCGAGCGAGCAGTGGATCCTGCTCGCCCTGAGCTCCACGGCGTGGAGCGTGTGGGCGGTGCCGCAGCGCCGCTCGATCTCGTCGCGGGCGTAGGCCGCGCCCCTGAAGCTGCACTCGCGCAGCACGTCGTCCTGCTCCTCGCTCCACCTCACGGTGCGCGCCACCTGCCTTCCCGAAGACGCCCCGCACGCGGTCCCACCTGCGCGCACGCCCGGCGTCTTCACGTCTTCACCGGGTCTGGGGCGAGCCGCCCTCGCGCCCGCGCCCGCGCGCCCGCGCGCACGAATCCTCACTAGCAATAAATCAGCGAAGACGGTGAAGACGGGGCAGGGATTGCGCCCTCGACCGGCGTCGCTCCCGTCTCCACCGCCGTCTTCACCGAGGGGTCTCCGCCGAAGACGCCAGGGCGACGCCCGTGGCGTCCCCCGAGCCCCGGTCGAGGAGCTCCTCCAACCTCGCGTTGTCGATGCACACGCAGTAGCGCCTGGTCCCGCCCTTGAAGCGGCGCTGCATCGTGAACCGCCTGCCCGAGCCCGTCACCAGGACGCCCTCGTCGTCCATGCGGCGCAGGGTCTTCTGGCGGTCGTAGTTCTCCGCCTCCAGGGCGCGGTCGAGGACCGACGAGAGCACGCACCAGGTGAAATCCTCCTCGCCTGGACGGCGGGATATCTCGCCCCAGCGCTCCATGCGGTCCATCTCCGCCGAGTCCTCGAAGTGGAGGCTGTTCCTCGTCAGCCACTCGGCCACGAACTGGATCGCCTTGAGGTCAGTGTCGCCCGCCTCGGCGCCGGTCGAGTTTGCGAGCGCCCAGCGTGCCATCTCCAGGGCCTGCCGCACGCACTCGTCCCAGTCAGCGACGCCGAACACGTAGAACGAGGAGAGGGCGTCCGCAAGGGCCAGGAGCGCCACGTTGTCCGCCTGCGGGTGGCCCGCGGCCATGCCGCCGACGGCGTCGCGCAGGCGCGCGTACTCGTCCGTGTACCACCCGGCCGCGTTGCGGCGAAGCGAACGAACATATGTTCTTCCCGCGGTGCCGTGCTGCGCCGCGACGAGGTGGTGCATCTCCTGGGCCTCGCGCACGTCCGAGAAGGGCTCCGCGTTCAGCTCCAGCGTGCGGTTGGCCGCTCCCTGCTGGGTGCTCCCGCCCACGATGGGGATCTCGCCGGTCGCGATGGTGAGGCATTTCCACGAGCCGGCGCGCATCATGGAGCGGTCAGAGTTCAGGGCCCCGCGCTCGTGTCCGAGCGAGAGCGAGTACAGGAGGTCCTCCACGACCTGGCGCTTCGCCCCCTGACCGCCCGGCGCGCCCTTGCTCTGCAGCTCGTCCACGATCACGGGTACGTCGTGCAGGAGCGCGGCCGCGCGCACGATCGACTTCGGCGTGTCGGCGAAGGTGCGGAAGTACGAGTCCGCTCCCTCGGTCGGGTCGCCCCACACCGAGCCCGCCGCCTTCAGCGTCGGCGTCTTGCCGCTGCGCGAGCGGCCCCAGAGATACACGATGAAGGTCTGGACGCCCACGACCGACACCAGGGGAGAGGCGAAGCTGGCCGCAAGCACGCAGCGGAAGGCGGGCGACGCCTCCCTCGCCGGCGAGACGCCGGCGACCCAGGCGTCGAGCGTGCCCTCGGGCTCCATGAACGGCCGGGCCTTCACGGCCTCGTCGGGCGACGGGTCGAAGCGCACCGCCGTCGCCCCCTCGCCGCGCTCGCCGCCAGTCCCGTCCGCGTCGAAGGGCATGAACGCGCCGAGCGGCCCGTCCGCCCAGCCCAGGTGCGTCACGCTCTCGTAGCGGGGGCGCTTCCAGCCGAAGCGCTTCTCGCAGTCCGTCAGGTAGCGGATGACCTCCTTGCAGTTCGAGGACGACACGTTCGCGCCGAGGGGCGCCAGCACCCCGATCACCTTCGTCTGGTTGAGGAGGACGTCGCGTCCCACGGCGCGCTCGCGGACGCCCCCGGGCACCCGCACGCGCACGAGCGCGCGCACGTCGCGCGTGTCCACGTCCACGAGGTCGCAGGCTATCCACGGTGCGGTCGAGGTCACCGTGTAGCGCAGCTCCCCGTCGCGCCCGACGACCCAGAGCCTGCCGTGCGGGTCCACGTGCCAGCCCTCCACCGAGGGGGCGCGGTCGGGGTCGAACGCCGGCTCCTCCGCCTCGGGGGACGTCCGTGCGGGATGACGGTTCCCGCGTGGGACTGTCCCGTCGGACGAACATCTGTTTGTGTCACGGGGCGCGGGCCTGCCCGCCGTCGTCGCGACGCCGGGCCTCCGCCTCCTGGGGTCGTAGAACTCCGTGCAGCCCTCCAGCGCCCGCGCGATCGTCTGCGCGCCGTAGGTCGAGTCCCCGCGGCGCGAGTCCCACTTGTCGCGCATCAGGCCCGAGGAGCGGAACATCCGGTCCATGCGGCCGGCGTCCCCCGCGCACCAGAAGGCGAGCGAGGAGCACAGCGCCATGTCCGCCGCGGAGTGGTCGCCGCCGTAGGCGGACATGTCACCGTCGAGCAGGGCTCCGATCGCCGCGCCGTTCCTGCTCGCGCGCATGCGGCGCACGAGCTCGGCGTCGTCCGGGAGGCCCGCGTCGGTCGCGCGGCCGGCCTCGGTCACCGTCGCCTGCCGCCCGGCCGCGGCCGGTGACGCCTCGATCCAGGTCCGGTAGGCGCGCTCCACGACGCGCGGGTTCTCGCCCAGCCCGGAGTTGCCCTCGAAGACGTTACCGGTCACGGTGAAGAAGCGGTCGTGGTCGTACATCTCCACGCAGCCGCGCCGGCAGCGCGTGGCGCCCTCGGGCTTGGGGCCGCGGAATATCAGGTGCAGGCCGTCCCCCGAGGGGGAGACCTCGCAGTAGGTGTGTGCCTCCGAGACCACCCAGCGGTAGGCGTCGGCGAGGACGCCTCCGCTCAGCACGTGGTCGAGGTCGAGCCCGGTGTAGGCCCGGTCGGGCGCGAACACGAAGCCGATGCCGGAGGCGTGCCAGCGCCCCACGGCCGCGACCGCCGTGTCGAAGTCGGACCAGGTCGAGGCGTCGGTGCTCGACGCCATCCTCCCCGTGCTCGGGTTCACGGGGAGCTTCGTCGTGCGCCCGTCGCGGGACTGGGCGCGCCAGCACACCCAGCGAGGCTCCGCCCTCAGCTCGGCGGGCACCCTGCTCAGATCCATTTCTGCCTCCCGTGCGAGGGGGACTCGGGCCTAGTCGATTCCACGGTTGCGCCCCCTCGGCTGACGGGGCCCGCACCCGGCGCGCCGGGCGTTCGGGAGCACGCAGTCAATCGGGATGAGCCAGCGGCCGTTCACCTTGTCCGCCGGGATGCGGCCCTCCCGGATGCCGCGCGTGATCGACCCTACGTGCTCGCCCGTGAGCTCCGAGAGCACTCGGGGAGTCACCAAGGGAGGGAGATCGCTGATGCCCATGGGTCGCCTTCCTTTCTCGAATCATGCCTTTGGAATGGGGCGGGCGCTGCTGGCGTGCCACCCGATGGTGCACCATTGCCTCCCGCGACGTGTAGGTTAGCATAGAAAATATCACTGTGTGAGGACGTCCGCACATAGTGGTAGAATTAGGCGACAAACGCTTGTACGAATTGTCATAGTCTGATAGACTTTGTTGCGAAGTGTTACGTCCCGAAATCGGCGAACGGCATCGGGGCGCCACGGAACGTCCACGGAGGGAAGGGCCATGTCCAGCAGGCTGCTCGAGATACGCAAGGCGGCGGGGTACGCCACGGCAAGGGAGTTCGCCGAGGCCTCCGGCCTGGCGGAGTCCACCTACACGCGCTACGAGTCGAACCCCGAGAGGATCCCGCTCAAGGTCGCCTGGGACCTCGCGGACCGGTTCCACGTGACCATTGACCAGGTGGTCGGTCGCGACACCGAGGCCAAGGGCGACCCGCGCGGGGCGCAGCAGAGGGCGTTCGACGCGCTGTCGCCGCGCTCGCAGGAGGAGACGGCCGACTTCATGGCCTACCTCGCCGAGCGCGACGCCCGCAGCAGGGAGGCGCAGTCCGAGAGGGCGAGGCGCGTGTGGGAGGTCGTCTCCTCGCGCATCGAGCGCGCCTACCTAGGCAGACTCTCCGAGAAGCCGGGCGGGCCCGACCCGGTCCTGCTCACGGGGAGCGACGCGGAGCTGCGCGAGGGGTTCCGGAACCTCGCCCGCGCGTGGGTCGTCGGGGCGAAGGGACCGCTCAACCGGTTCGCGCCCCAGGTGCGCGACGAGGAGGCGCTCGAGGAGGTCATGGCTGCCTACGATCGCATGCACGGGTCGTTCGTGGACGACCACGGCATGCTCGTCAGCTGGTCGCAGGAGGCGGGCCCCGGCTACGAGGGGGGAGGTCTCGCCGGGAGGTAGCCCGAGAACGAAGGCGGCCCGCGGGAGCTGGCACTCCCACGGGCCCGTTGTCCATTCCAAAGGCATATTCCAGAAAGGACGGTGACAGTATATGTCATCTCCCACCACCACGCACACGCCCGAGGGCGGGGGCGGCCCCGTCGCGGGCGGCAGGAGGACCCTGCAGAGGCTCAGGAGGGGCGCCGGCTACCCCAGCGCGAAGGTGTTCGCCGCCGAGCTCGGCATCCCCGAGACCACCTACGCCCGCTACGAGAGGGCGCCCGAGACGCCGCAGTGCGGCATCCCCATGGCCAACGCCTGGGCGATCGCCGACAAGCTCGGCTGCTCTATCGACCTCGTGGTCGGCCGCGAGGACATCGACAGGCCCCGACCCGTCACCCTCGACGACAGGGCTCGCGCCCTCACGCGCGAGAGCCGCCGCATGCTCGACGACTACCTCGACTACCTCGAGCACCGCGACGCCGAGGACTCCCGGGCGAGGCGGTAGCCATGGCAGCGAGGAACGGGACCTCGGGCGGGTCCATCATCCAGCGCGAGAAGGACAGGCCCAAGAGCAGGTGCAAGAAGTGGGAGCTCAGGGTCCCGATTGGGCTCGACCCCCGCACGGGAAAGTACAAGGCGAAGTCGCGCCGCTTCAACGGCTCCTACACGGAGGCGAAGAGGGCGCTGCGCGAGTTCCAGGACGAGGTCGAGGGCGACCGCGTCCAGGGCAAGACCGGCTACACCTTCCAGCAGTACTGCGAGCGCTATCTCGAAATCCGTGAGGCGAAGAGGGAGGTAGCGCCCACGACGCAGGTGCGGCAGCGCTGGCAGTTCAAGGCAGCCTGTCGCCACATCGGCCACGTAAAGCTCGAGCAGGTCACGCCCACGATGCTCAGCGACATGTACATCGCGATGATGCGGGGCGACACCATGTCCGGCAAGCCCTCCAGCGGCTCGTACGTTAATCAGATCCACGACAACATAACCCTCGTGTTCGAGGCGGCGAAGGCCGAGGGGATCCTGATCGAGAACCCCTGCGACAAGGCCACGCCGCCCAAGATGGACACGCGTCCCAAGAAGGCGGTGCCGCCCGACAAGGCGCGCGCGTTCATAGACTCGCTCGATCCGTCGAACCCCCACGAGCTCGCCTGGCTCATAGCCGCCACGATGGGACTCAGGCGGGGAGAGGTATGCGGGCTGTCATGGGGCGACGTCGACTTTGACCGCAGGGTCGTGAGCATCCGCCACTCCTACGACGAGCTCGGTAACCTCAAGGGCACCAAGACGAAGGCCGGCACGCGCCTGCTGCCGCTGCCCGACATCACGGCCGAGGGACTCCTCACGGCAAAGGGGCTCCAGGCCGAGTACTTCGAGCGCATCAACGAGTCGCGGCGAAAGAAGGGAAAGACCGGCCCCGAGTGGCACCTTGAGCAGACCGACGAGACGCCCGTGATTACGACCAAGTACAGCGACCGCATAAAGCCGAGCTCGCTGTCGCGATGGTGGTCGTTGGAGCGCGGCAACTACGGCCTCGACGACTTCTCCCTCCACGAGCTCAGACACACCTACCTGACACTCCTCGCCGAGAAGGGCGTGCATCCCAAGGTCATGCAGGAGCTGGCGGGCCACTATAGCTCGCAGATCACGATGGACGTGTACACCCACGTCAACATGGACGCGAAGCGCGAGGCCGTCGCGGCCGTGTCCAAGCTCTTCTGATTGCGTCGCCAGTTAGCGTGCCGGACGGGCGGTCCCGAGCGACGGGGCCGCCCGTCCGCAGTCACCACTGAGTGGCGCCGCCGGTCCCCGCCCTGCGTGGCAGGGATTGGCGGGAGGATTATTAGTGGCAGATTAGTGGCAGCCCACCCCATTGGTCTGACAGACGTGCTGGTAGATTGAGTGTTTGCAACCGACGCAAATACTGAGTGGGAGTGATTCGGCCCCTATCTCACCCTGTCCCACTCCGCTGCGAAAGGTACTGTTTTCGCAGGTAGAATGGCGAAAGTGAAGATAACCGGAGTCTCGCTCCGACGCACTCCATAGCACTCCGCACGGGTTTATTCGTACCAGAATTCGTACCGCTTCGCTTATCGACGGATAAAATTTGATGATGCCCTCGGGCTCAGAAAATGAGCGCCACGTCCTCGATGGGGGACGTGGCGCTCTTCTCGTAGGGGAGTAAGAAACTACTTATCAAACTTCCCACGCAAGCTCCGACGACAATGCGTGTGCTCTGCTCCTTATGGAGCCGCCGAGAAATGCCCTACAGGAACTTGTCGAGCTCGCGGTCGACCACCGGTTTGCGTTTGACATGCGGCTCAGCGATGAAGACGCCATCGCGTATCACGTGCCTGACGTGGCGTAGGGTGGTCAGGTCCTCAAGCGGGTTGCTGTCGGTTACTATCATGTCCGCGTGCTTCCCGGGCTCGAGCGATCCTGTCACGTCGTCTATGCCCGCCACCTGCGCATTGCCGAGTGTGGCGCTGTGCAGTGCGAACGCTGGAGTCACTCCCACGTATCTGCAGAAGTAGACAAGCTCGCGCCAGAAGTCGTACTGCGTGATCCAAGGGCAGCCCACGTCGTTTCCGAGGGCTACTGGCGTCCCCGCCTCGAGTGCGGCTTTGGAGCAGGCGATGATGCCCTCGAAGACCATGTTTCCGTTGTACTTCTCGACCTCGGAGGCATTCGAGACCGAGCGATCGAACAGCGCGTAGGGTAGGGCGGGCGAAAGCGTCGTGCAGAGCGCTGCGCCAGTGGTCTTGAAGAGCCCGATGACCTCGTCATCGGGCTTGGCGCCATGCTCGATGGAGTCGACACCGTTCCGCAGTGCGACCTTGAGTCCCTCGACGCCCTCCACATGGGCTGCGACCTTGTAGCCAAGCTCGTGGGAGCGATCGCAGACCGCCTTCGCCATAGCGGGGTCCATCCGGAGCAGGCCAGCCTCGCCCCTTCGGGTGCCATCGAGCACGCCGCCCGTGATCATGAGCTTGACGAGATCCGTGCCCTGCTTCTTGGAGAGCTCGACATGTGCGAGCGCCTCGTCGATGGATGCTGCTGCGATGGCGACCGAACCCGCCATGTGACCGCCTGGCACCGAGATTCCCTCGTTGGCGGCGAGGATGCGTGGTCCAAGCGTTTTGCCAGATGCAATCTCGTCGCGGCAGCGCGTGTCGAAGTCGCCCAGTCCGCCCACGGTGCGGATGGTCGTGACACCACTCATGAGCTCGATCTGCGCGTACTGGCGAACGAGGCGATAGGCCACCGCTCGGGTGAGCCCGTTGCTCATGATCTTCGTGACCAGCGCCGCGCTGTCGCGCTGCTTCTTCTGCGGTTTGCCGTTTCCCGCCAGGTGAACGTGCATGTTGATGAGGCCGGGCATGAGGTAGCGGCCCCTTAGGTTGTGGACCTCGCAACCCGCGTATGCGCTCTTCTCGGACTCGGGGACGATGGCCTCGATGCGACTGCCAGAGGTGATGAGGGCCATGCCCTCAATCGGCTCCATGTCCTTGGTGCCATCGAGAATGGTTGCCCCGACGTAGGCGACGTGCGTGCGGCTGGTAACTCCCATGCGTCTTCTCCTCCGTGAGCAAGTGGTTTAAGCTGCGATTCTATCAAAACGATGCGCTCGGGTCGGTCAGGAACGTGTCGTCCGGTACGATCCTCTTGCATGGGGAGTTTCGCAATGATGCCGGCGTGACGTGAGTCTTCGTTAGAACAGGCAGCTCTCGATTACGTCTTTGCCCAGCAGTTCGTCCATCCATTTGGCAGGGATGGCGTCCATGCCGTAGACGATTCCCGCGAGGCCTCCCGCGACGGCGGCTGTCGTGTCCGTGTCGTCGCCCAGGTTGACGGCGAGAAGGACGCAGTCCGCGTAGGTAGAGGTGTTGCCGAGGCACCAGAGCGCGGCGCGCTCGGTATCCCTTACGAAGCCGCCAGAGCGGATGTCGCTCTCGGGCGCGCCTATCTGGTTCGCAGCGACTTCTGCTGGTGTCGCGCCCGCAATCAGCTTCCTGGCTACGTGCACCATCCGCACGCAGGCATCGCACGAGGTGTGGTGCGCGTGGGTGATGGCGGAGACGGCGCGGACCTCGTCGTCGGTCGCGTCGGTAAAGGCCAGCGGCAGGATTCGCATGAGCGATCCATTCCCGTTGTCTCGTCCGCCCGCCTGGCCGTGACCCTCGTCGAGGGCGCGAGCCGTGCAGCCGCCAATGTCGAAGAGGCCGTCCACTGTGTAGGCTCCCTCGTGGTACCAGCGTTCGAACCTGCGGCGCATGTCCGCAACGTCCACGCATCCCTTCTCGCGGAGGCTGTCGCACGTGGCCAGTGCCATGGACGTGTCGTCGCTCCATGTGCCGGCGGGCTGGTTGTGACTGCCGTGCCCGACCATGTCCGTGCAGGTAAACGACCCACGCATCCTGAACTCATAGGGCACACCCAGCGCATCGCCCACGGCCTGGCCGTACATGCAGTCACGAAGAGTTGCCCTTGCCTTCATGGATGTGCCTCGATTCTGGAAGCCGTCTTTCTCGCCCGCGGGAACCTTGGGCGAGGGTTGCGTTTTGTCGCTATTCTAGCGTTCGCGTGCACGGTAACCGGGACGTTGCGGTTGCGCTCGCACAGCGTTTGCGGGGCTACAATGCCACAAGCCGCGGGGCTGCGGGCTGGCAGCACCAACGGCGCAGTCGATCTTGAAGGGACCCTGGTGGACAGCCTCATCTTTAGCATCAACGCGACCTTCCCCATCTTCCTCACCATGCTGCTGGGCATGTTCCTGCACCGGGTCGGAATGATGGACGACCGGTTTGCGGACTACCTCAACGCCTTCGTGTTCAAGGTGGCGCTGCCCGTTCTGCTGTTCCAGGACCTTGCGACACAGGACTTTGCCGCGGCATGGGACGGGCGCTTCGTGCTGTTCTGCTTCCTTGCCACGGCCGCGAGCATGGCGGCGATCGTGCTGCTGGCGCGCCTGGTGGTGCGTGACGTGCCCCAGCGCGGCGAGTTTGTCCAGGCGAGCTATCGCAGCTCGGCGGCCATCCTGGGCATCGCCTTCATCAAGAACGTCTATGGGAGCGCGCCCACGAGCATGGCGGCGCTCATGATTCTGGGGAGCGTGCCGCTCTACAACGTGTTTGCCGTGGTGGTGCTCACGCTCACGGCGGAGGGGGACGGCTCTTCTCGCCCGTCCGTGGGGACGATGGCCCGCAAGGCGGTGCACGGGGTCGTCACCAACCCCATAATCCTGGGAATCGCCGCTGGTTTTGCGTGGTCGCTCCTGCGTCTGCCCATGCCCAAGATTCTGGCGTCCACCGTCAACAACGTGGCGGTGCTCGCCACGCCTCTGGGCCTTATGGCCATGGGGGCGCAGTTCAAGTTCCGCTCCGCGCGCGGGAGCCTGGGCGTCGCCACCGTGTCGAGCCTCGTCAAGCTCGTGGGACTCGTTGCGATCTTTATGCCATTGGCCATCCATCTTGGATTTCGCAACCAGCAACTCATCGCCCTCCTCGTCATGCTGGGTTCCGCCTCTACGGTGAGCTGCTACGTGATGGCGCGCAACATGGGGCATGACGGCACCCTCACCTCTACCATCGTGATGATGACCACGGTGGGCTGCGCGCTCACGCTCACGATGTGGCTCTGGATGCTGCGCGCCGGCGGCTTCGTCTCCTAGGGGAGAAGGCCCTCTGTGGCATTGCGGGTGGAGCGACCTATCGCGTGAAGATGACGCTCCCCGCCTCGGTGGGATGGTCGAATATCACGACCTCGCGCGCGTCCGTACGGAAGCGCAGCAGCTTGGCCACGATCATCACGTCGCCCGTGGCGGAAAGCGCCATGAACGCACCCAGTATGGTGACCGGCAGGTTGCCTATGGCGATGCCAATCACGAAGGGAACGACTCCCAGGAGCACAAGGGGTGCGAGTCCGCCTGCCACATATGGGCCAAGCTCGAGGGGCTGCTTGCAGGTGCAGTAGGGCATGAGGTACTTCCACATGACGCCGAACTCGATGTCGTCCAGGCGGTTATGCGAGAAGATCACCCATGCGAGTCCGTGCACCAGCTCGTGTACGAAGATAAGGGCGAACGCGGTAAGAATAAGCGGCAGCTCAAGGTCCACCTCGAACGAGTCGGTTGCAGAGGTCGGCGCAAAGGTGCGGTACAACCAGAAGGTGAGAAACACCAACGGGACTGCCGCGACGAGCGTGGCCACGTTTGCGGCGACGGGTCTAACGGTGAGGTTCTCCTGCGCATAGCCTGCGACGCTCATGCGGTTGCACGTGTCCCGAAAACGGTCGAGCCTACGCTGTTCGGCCGCGGAGAGCTTGCGGTTACCGTTGCTTGAATGTTCGGCCTTGGTGCGGCTCATGGCGTCGTCCTTTCCCGGGCGGCAGCGAACTGCCTAGAGTATAGATGGCAAGGTCGTACCTTTGTGTAAGCCTTAGCTCACGGCTGAGATTTGGCGGCGAGGGATGCACGACCGCAATGGTCTAATGGCGCGACCAAGGGAGAAGTGCGATGGTTGCGGAAGACGATGAGATGTTCGAGAAGCGCGACGGGAACCCGCGTGCGGATTTGACGGGGGAGGCTGCGGGTCTGCGTTGGCTTGGCGAGTCGGAACCCGACGGCGGCATCGTGTGTGCGAGGGTGAGCGAGGCGAGCGCGCACCGACTGGTGGAGGAGCGCATTCTGGAGGGCAGCCCGACTCGTGAGAAGGCTCGTCTTGCCGGGGCCGCACTCGCGCGGATACACGCCGCGGGTGCCGAGTGGTATGGCTGCCCGCCGTCGGGTTGGCATGGCGATGGCTATGCGATAGCGAACTCGGTAACGAGCGTAGTGCCTGAAGAGTCGAGCGGTGAGGCCATGACTTGGGGAGCCGCTTGTGCACGGTGGCGCGTGATGCCCCATGTGCGCACGATTCGCAATGCTGGGCTGCTGGACGCCCAGGGCGTGCGTCTGCTCACACACGTGGCCGACCGCATGGCTGCCGGCGATTTCGACTCGCCGGAGCCGGGGCTCGTACAGAAGAGCGGGCGTCGTTGCTCCAGAATCCATGGTGACCTGTGGGCTGGTAACCTCCTTTGGGCTGCGGACGGGACACGTGCGGCTGCCACGGGTGCAGCGCTGATAGACCCCATGGCTTCCGGCGGCCATGCGGAGACGGACCTTGCGATGCTCGCGCTCTTTGGCTGCGCGTACCTGGACGACCTTGTTGCGGCATACAACGAGGTGTCGCCTTTGGCGGAAGGTTGGCGCGAACGCGTGGGCATCCACCAGCTGGTGCCGGTGCTTCTGCACTGCGTACTGTTTGGGGAATCCTACGTTGACCTTGCGCTTGGCATTGCGCGGCGCTACGCGTAGGATGGTCTTCTCGCCATATGCGTAGCGCCTGGAGACGGGGTGACCTGGCTAGTCTTCTGCGGACCCTTTGTTGCGCATCGCCTCTTGGGCGGCTCGTCGTGTGGGCTCCAGTGCCTCTGTCAGCTCCTCCTCCGTCGGCAGGTACGTCACGTAGGTGGATGCGAAGAGGCCTTTGCCGTCCGCAAGAGCCGAGTACTTTGCTACCGTCCGGTCGGAGCTCGAGCAGAGGATAAGCCCTATCGTCGGGTTGTCGCCCTCCGGTGCGTACTTGGAGTCGAAGAGTCGCACGTAGAAGTCCATTTGTCCCACGTCCCTGGGATTGAGAGGATGAGTCTTGAGCTCCACGAGCACGTGGCACCTAAGGTTGATGTTGTAGAAGACAAGGTCAACGTAGTAGCTCGCGGTCTCGGCATCGAGGCGGTACTGTCTGCCGACAAAGGCGAACCCACGGCCGAGCTCAAGCATGAACTCTTGGATCCTGGTCACGAGCGCCTGCTCCAAGGTCTTCTCGTCGAAATCGGTACGGTCACCCAGGTCGAGGAAGTCGAGAACGTAGGGGTCCTTTATGAGCAGGTCGGCTGACGTCTTGGGCTCGCTGGTCTGGATCTCGCTGCGGATGTGACCGCGCTTGTCATCGGGGGTCTTCAGGAGGCGCTCGTAGTAAAACGTGGCAATCTGGTGGTCCAGCTGGCGAACCGTCCAACCGTCCTCGGCGGCTGCGTGCATGTAGAACTCGCGTCGCTTCGCATCCGGGATGCGCATCAGCCTGCGGTAGTGCGACCAGCTCAATTCGCGACACAACGTGTCTCGAATTGGAAATGCCTTGTAAAAGGACCTCATGTTGCGCAAGTTTGTGGCGTCGAACCCTCTTCCAAACTCCGCCGTGAGGCGCTCGGAAAGATAGGCTACCAGGTGTTTTCCGTACTCGGCCCGGTCGCCCGTTGCCACAGCGATCTGCCTGCCGATCTCCCAGTAGGCGCCCACCATGGCAGAATTGACTGCGCGCTCCACGTGCGAACGTGCTTCCTCAAGGGTGGTTCGAACTGATGCGTAGATCTTCTCGTCCGACTGATTGGAATCGAGCTGGGAGTTGCCTGCTTCGATGTTCTTCGTCATGCTAACGCGCCCCTTCGTGTCCAAGGATGCTTCTTGGTGCATGCGTGTCGGGCTTTACGGGTGCCGACGACAGGGGCGCGTGCCTGCCTAGGGGAGGTAAGTGCGGTGCTGGATGGATCGCCGCCCGCCTGCGTGTATCACTGGGGACTTCCGCGCAGGCTCTTATCTGCTCCTATACCTTGGGAACAGTATATCATGAATGAGAACAAATGTTCTAGTAAATGTTGATTGATTTACCTATGAGCGACGTGCGTCAAGGCGGGCCAGAATGATGGCCAAGATGGCCTCCAGTGCCGCGAGGCCCGCCAGGACCATGATGACCGGGGGCAGGCCGATGGCGTCGCCTGCAGCGCCCAGGAACGGCTCGGCCACGCCACCCACGCAGACGGCGATGCCGTATGAAAGTCCCGAGGCGGTGCCCAGGTGGCCTGGTACGTAGCTCATTCCCAGCGCGACGGCCGAGGGGTAGAACAGGTCCGTGGATACGGCCAGCAGCATGGCCAGGATTACGGCCAGAACGAGCGGTTAAGCGAGAAGATCGCGGTCAGCACGACCGTGGCCGTTATGCACCCGACTATGAGCCGGTGTGTGCCGACGCTTCCGGACACACGTCCGGAGACAAGCGTCGCAACGCCTCCCGCTATGGCGAAGGCGGAGATGACAAGCGAGCTGAGCGCGGCGTTCTGGCCCAGCACGCCCATCAGGAACAGCGGGATGAACGCCAGCAGGCCATACGAGAGTATGGAGCGGATCGAGAGCACTCCCATTAGCAGTCCGAAGTGGCCCCAATGTTCCTGCGTATGCCCCGCGACACCGCTGGACTGGTGTGCCACGCCCAGGGCCTTGAACCGCTGGTTGAAGGCCAGGAGCACGATGGAGCAGACTATGGCGGGAACCAGGAACACCAGCGTGCCGTGCATGCCGAAAGCGGTCAGGAACGCCGAGGTCAGGATGGGTCCCACAAAGAAGCCCATGTTGCCGCCCACGGCGAATATGCTCATGCCGCTGGCCTTGCTGCTGCCTGCCGCCAGGTTGGCGATGCGCCCGCCCTCGGGATGGAACATTGCGGCGCCTATGCCGGAGACCATGGCCGATGCCACGACCAGGCGGTAGTCGGTCAGAAAGCCGATGCCGCACATGCCCAACCCGGCCAGGAAGGTGCCCAGCGCCATGAACCAGGGGCGTGCCTTGTGGTCGCCCATCCAGCCGAACAGGGGTTGGATGACGGCGGATGCCACATTGGACGCAAAGATCAGCATCGTGGCGGCGGTGTAGGAGTAGCCGTTTGACGCCACGAGGAAGGGGAGCACGGCCGTGAGCGCACCCTGGTTGATGTCGGTGCACAGGTGTCCGACCATGGTGAGGTAGTTGGCCAGGCGGTCGCCCTTCTCCTCTGACGACTCGTGCTTCTCTATTGGTGCTTGGCTCATGGATGCCGATTCCTTACTTGCGCGGCGTCTTTTTCTTCTTGGGTGCGTAGTCGCGGTCGTAGTCAGGGACGTCCATGTGAGAGATCTCCCACAGGTACAGGCTGGCCACGCTGCCGTAGGGGGAGTAGCGCCTGCGGTAGCGCTCGAACAGCGGGCGCGTGATCTTGCGGTGGTGGTAGACCATGCGCATGCCGCGCTGGATGGCAAGGTCGCCGTAGGACAGTATATCGGGACGGCCGAGGTTGAAGAGGAGGAGCATCTCCGCGGTCCAGCGGCCGATGCCTGGAAGCGAGCTCAGGGCCTGGATTGCCTCCTCGTCGGGCATGTGCTCGACGGCGTCCAGGTCAAACTCGCCGCGCATGATGCGGTTGGCGACACCCTTAATGTATTCGACCTTCTTGAACGTGGTACCGCAGGATTGCAGCTCGTCCTCCGGTGCCGCGCAGACGGCCTGCGGGGTGACCTCGCCAAGCTTGTCCCGCAGGCGCGCCCACACGGTAGCCTGTGCGGCGCTCGAGACTTGCTGTCCCACGATGTGATGCACGATGCCCGAGAAGAGCGTGCCCTCCTCCATCGGGCGGTATATGTGCCCCACCGCGTCGATGGCCCCGGCCAGCCTCTTGTCGTGCGACTTGAGGTAGTCGACCTCGGTATCGCCGTATTCGAAGTAGCGCGTCATGGTCTTCTTGCCCCCAGCGCCTGCGCCGCGTTTGGGATGCCTTCGAGCGCGGTTCCCGTGCGGGGGATCTTGAACTCTGGCTTGAGCGCGTGCTCGTGCCTGAGCAGCGCAATCTTTCGCTCGATGCCGCCGCCGAAGCCGGTCAGACTTCCGTTTACGCCGACCACGCGGTGGCAGGGGACGATGACGCCCAGGGGGTTGCGTCCGACTGCACCGCCCACGGCGCGCGGGGATTGGTGGCGCCCCGTTTGGGCCTCGATCCGTCGTGCGATGTCGCTGTAAGTTGTGGTCTGCCCGTAGGGGATCGCGAGAAGTGCCTCGCGAACGAGCAGCTGGAACTCCGTCCCACGCGCGGTGAGCGGCAGCTCGAGGGGGTCGGGTTTCTCGCCCGCGAAGTAACGGTCGAGCCATGTGCGTGCCCGCACGAGCGTGGGTACGTCGTCCCCGCGCTCCAGGTTTGCATCTGCCAAGCCGTAGCCAAAGTGGCGGGAGTTGTCGAACCAGCAGCCGGTGATGCCCCTGCCGTCACTCGTGACGGTGAGGGTCCCCACGATGGGCGTGTGGTATTCCGTGAAGAACACGATTCCTCCCTTGAGCGGCGTCGGGCATGATTGCGAACGTTTGTTCGTGGTAATCACCAATTATATATGGCGCAACGCCGCTTGTCACCAAAAAGATTGGGGTGCTCGCTGCGACGCTGCTATAGTTAGCCTTGGATAACAATATTGAGCTGGCAGGGGAGAAGAGCGTGCACACCGGGTCGACAACCTTTCGGGTGGATGATGACGGCTTTGAGGCCACGCTCTATCGGCCCGAGGAGGACCGCTATCCCGGCAGGGTCCTCATCTTTGTGGGCGGGAGCGACGGGACGTATGACCTGCCCAAGATCGTCGCCCAGGCGTACGCGGATGCCGGGATGACCGGCCTGGCGCTGGCGTACTGGAACCAGCCCGGCCTGCCACGGGCGATCAGCCGTGTTCCGCTGGAGTACGTGGGCAAGGCTGCCACGCGCCTGCGGTCCCTGGGATACGCAAAGGTGGGCGCGTGGGGGATTTCCATGGGGAGCCTCCTCGCACTTCTCTGCGGCGCCTACCTGCCCGAGCTTGTGAGCTGCGTGATCGCCGTGAGCCCGGGGGACGTCTGCACGCAGGCGATGACCCGCGGAAAGGCGCTCCCCGGATCGGCGTTCTCGTTCCGCGGCAAGGACCTGCCGTGGATGCCCCTGGACTACCACAAGGGACGCGTCGTGCGGGACTTTATCCGCGGCGGCAGCCTGAGCATGAGGTCCTGCTACGTGCACAAGGACCAGGCACCGGCAGATGCCTTCATTCCGGTGGAGAAGATCGAGGGCCCCGTGCTGCTGCAGACTCCGGAAAGCGACAGCATGTGGCCGTCGCGCGAGTCGTGCGACGCCATGATGGCCCGCCTGGACGCGGCGGGCTTTGCCTACCCGCACGAGTGCGTGAGCTACAAGTATGCCAGCCACTTTCTGGTGCCCGCGAAGCTGCGCTCGGCGCGCCTCTTCAGAATCGAGCGCAGGCACCCGGAAGAGTGCTGGGAATCGGATTGGAAGTCGCTTGCGGACGCGTTGCAGTTCGTGGGGGAGTGCTGGTAGGCGACAGGGTGCACGGTGCTGTGCGGCTAGCTCGTGCCGCCGACCCGCTTTGCCTCCCGCACCAGCTGCCGCAGGTTATGCGAGAAACGCGTGCGGTCCTCGCTGGTAAACGCCGCGGGCCCCTTGGTCCTGCCGCCCGCGCGGCGGACCTTCTTCTCCTCGTGCCGGATGAACATCATGGAGTCTATGGTCAGCGGGTTGTACACGCGCCCGCGCACGCCGATGGCCCGTGCGCCGCGTCCCAGCACGATGTCTGCCAGGCCGATGTCCTGCGTCACCACCACGTCGGCCGGCGTCAGCCTCTGGACAATGGCGAAGTCCGCGGAGTCCGCACCCACGCCCACCTGCAGCGTATTGACCCAAAAGCCGCGATCCGGATGCTCGGGGTCGCGCGGCTCGCGTGGGTCCGTCGCGCGGATGGAGCGCTCCAGGTTCTGCGTGGAGTTTCCTGCGATGACGCAGGGCACGCCCTCGCCACGCGCCACGGCCAGGGCCTCGCGGGTCACGGGGCAGGCGTCTGCGTCGATGTAGAGTACGGTCATCATGCCTCCGTAGCTTGTTCTTCTCCCATGGAGCGCCTTGCCCTTGTTGGATCAGAGCCCTGCGTACAGATCGTTTGCACTCACAAGGCGAAGGTCGTTCCTTTGGGATGCCTTCTGCCGTGTTGCCGCACTGACGTCGCGCTTCGAGAAGAGCACCAAGTGAGTTCGCGTGAACCCCCTTAGCAGCGTCGACCGATGCTCCAGCGTCTGGATGGCGTCACTCTCGTTGAACGAGTTCCGCCACTTGCACTCGCCCACCAAGAGCTCGTGCTCGATGGCATTGGTGGCCACCACGTCGATGTCTGCCTGTTCGTGCGCGGAGGGGTCCGTGCCCCACCACTGTCCAAACTCCAACGCCGCAAAGGGTAGCTGGCCAGCCGCGCTCTGCCTCATCACCCATTGGAGGCAGATCTTCTTGAACTGCTTTCCCACGTAGGTGTCGAAGGCCTGTCCCTGGGTCGCGTACTTCGAGACGGCCTCCCCGGCGCCCTCCTCGATGCTGCCGAGGTATCTGCTGACAAACCGATACCAGTATGCGAAGAAGGGATCCTTGATGTGCCAGCGCGCGTCTCTGGAGGATGCCCCGCCACCCAGGGGAACGGCCTTCTCGATGATGCCAAGGTCGCCCAGGATTCTGAGGTACCTGCCGATGGAGTTCTGGTTTATGCCGGCCTGCTGGGCTATGCGCGAGGCGGTTGTGGCACCTGCCCCAATGGCGTCGAGCGTCGAGTTGTACAGCGCGGGCTCCTGGAGCTCCTCGCGCAGCAGCACCAGCGGCTCCTCGTACAGCATGCCAAGCCGGTCGAAGCACAGGTCGCGCACGTTGGCCGCATACCCCCTGCCTGGCTCTATCTGCGCGAGGTAGTAGGGGGTCCCGCCAAAGGTGGCATAGTAGGCCACGAGCTCCTCGGGGCTTGCGCCCGGGAGCATGCGCGCCGCGTCCAGGTAGTCAAACGGGAGCAGCCTTATCTGCATGGTCCTGCGACCAAAGAGGGGACTCTTGCTGCCCAGCACCTCCGTCTCCATGAAGCCCTCGTTGCTGCCGCAGAGGACTATCTTTGCGCTTGTCTGCAGAAAGCCGTGGTCGATTGCGACCTGCAGGGCCGAGGGAAGCGATGGGTCTGCCATTGCGGCGTAGGGAAACTCGTCGAAGACGAACACGAAGGGATCCGTGGCCTCCCAGCTGGCAGCCCTCTCCGCAACAAACGAGATTGCGTCATGCCAGGTTCCAAAGGCGGGAAGCGACTCCGGCATGTGGAAGAACGCGTACGCGGTGGCACTGAACAGCTCGAGGTTCTGCCGCGTGGTCTTCTGCTGTGCGGTAAAGAAGAGCGTGGGTTTGTTCTTGGTGAACTCGTCAATAAGCGACGTCTTGCCCACGCGGCGCCTGCCATAGATGACCGCCATCTGGAAGCTGTCTTTACGGTACATGCGCTCGAGTGCGTCGAGCTCCCTTTCGCGCGCGACGAACATGGTGACTCCTGCCCCGGCGGATTAGTGATTACGTACGATATAGTACCGTACTATATCGTACGGTACGATGTAGTACGGAATTTATATCCCGTGAGGTGCACATCTGGGCGAGAAGAACGGCCTCAGGCGGTTCGAACTCCGCCTGGGACCGCATGGGTTCCAACGTCATCGCGCCGTCCGCTACCTCACGCGGTCGGTACCTGCCAGGGGCTTCTCGCCCGGGCGGGCCTTGGGGCCAACGAGCTCATGGGGCTGGTACAGCTCGTCCAGGAAGTCGACGTCCTCCGGCGTCAGCCTCACGTCGAGGGCACGCACCGCGTCGTCCACGCGGTTCGGCTTGCTGCAGCCCACGATGGGCGCGGCCACGCCCTTGGCCCAGTGCCAGGCCAGGGCCACGTCCGCCATGGGGACGCCCAGGCGCTCGGCCAGCTCGTGCACGCGCTCGACCACGGGCATGTCGATCTGGCGGTCGTGGTCGTACTTGTTTCTCATCGTGTTGTCCGTGGTGGAGCGCGTGGAGTCGGAGTCCCAGGTCGGGCGCGTCAGATGGCCCGACGCAAGCGGGCTGTACGGGGTGATGCTCACGCCGTACTGGCGGCAGACGGGGATCATCTCGCGCTCGTCCTCGCGGTACAGCAGGTTGTAGTGGCACTGCATGCTGCTGAAGCGGGTCCAGCCGTTCTGGTCCGCTACCACCTGCATGTTGTGGAACTGGTACGCGTACATGGCGCTGGCGCCCAGCGTGCGGACCTTGCCCGCCTTGACCAGGCCGTCGAGCGCCTCCATGGTCTCCTCGATTGGCGTGTCGTAGTCAAAGCGGTGGATGATGTAGAGGTCCAGGTAGTCGGTACCAAGGCGACGCAGCGTGCCCTCGATCTCGCGCTCGATCGCCGAGCGAGAAAGGCAGCCCTCGTTAAAGTAGACCTTGCTTGCCAGCACCACGTCCTCGCGCCTGACGCCCAGGTTCTTGAGCGACTGGCCGATGAACTCCTCGCTCGTGCCGTGCGCGTAGACGTTGGCGGTGTCGATGAAGTTGATGCCCTTCTCGACCGCCTCCTTTATGACCGCCTGCGTTGCGGGCTGGTCGATGACCCACTGGTGAAAGTCGGGAAACACCTTGCCAAAGCTCATGCCGCCAATGCAGACGCGGCTGATCTTGATGTCCGTCTGGCCAAGGTTCGTGTACTCCAAGGGACTCCTCTCCCTTTGACTGCCTCCAGTCTACGGTCGGCCCTCTGCCATGTGAAATACCTTGTCCAGCAACTTTGGTATGCGCTATGCACATCGCTGTGTTTCTGCTTTCCCGACAGTGGCGTGCGGTATTATTCTGATCCTCAAATCGACGGGAGCGGGAGAGAGGAGTCCGCGTGTTTCCAGCAGTCTCAGCGAGTGGCTTTGCAGTACATTCAGAAGCGGGTGCCGCTGGCCAAAGTGGGACGCAAGGTTGCCCGCCAGATTCTCTCTGTCGCGAAGCCTTGGCCGGGCAGGAGCAGTTGGCAATCCCCGATGGTCTCATGCGCGGGTACAAGGATGCCGTTGACGGCAACGCGCATCCGGCGTCAGAGGCCATATCGCGTATTCGCGCATGCAGAGGATGGAAGTAGCGTCGCGCTTCTACACGCCCCTGCCCAGCTGGCGCGCCTCCTCCACCTCGGGATGTCCCCTGACGGTGCCGTCATCCGTGGTGCCGCCGGCAAACACGGTGCCCTTGAGCTGCGCCTTCTTGAACACCTTGAGCCAGCCGCGCAGGCCGCCGATGGCGTGCTCCGGCGTGTCGGGCGCCGTGGCCTCGGCCGCGGTCAGCAGGTACACGTCGCGGAAGCTGTAGTCTGCGGTGTACAGGCAGTTGGTGCGGTCGAGCAGCGTCTTCATCTGGCCGCTCATCTCGTAGTAGTAGATCGGCGTGGCAAAGGCCACCACGTCCGCGGTGCGGATCTTCTGCACCACGACCTCGGCGTCGTCGTGGTTGACGACGCAGCCCTTGGTCTTGAGGCATCCCCAGCAGCCCACGCAGAAGCCGATGCGCTTGCCTGCCAGCGGGACGAACTCGACGTCGTTTCCCGTCTCGCGCGCGCCGTCGGCAAACGCCTCTGCCAGGATGTTCGAGTTTCCGTGCAGGCGGGGGCTCGTCCCCACCACCAGAACCTTCCGTGCCATGGTGCTTCTCCTTTGTCTTGCCCTTCTCACCCGCATGCGCGAGCGCAATGTGCCTCCTTGCGTGCCGTCTTACGGCTGCATGCCCCAGCGGGGGTTCCTGAGCATCGCCCGGCCGACGCCGATGAGGTCCGCCGCGCCGTCATCCAGCAGGCGCTGCGCCTGGTCGGGCGTGCGCACGCCGCCCGTGAGCATGACCGGCGTGTGGATGGCCCGGCGCACCGCCGCCGACATGTCGGCAAACCATCCCGGCTCGCTGTGGCCGCGGCGCATGTACACGTTGAGCCCGCCGGAGAGGTTCACGAGGTCGACGCCCTCGCGTTCCAGGATCCGCGCGGCCTCCACCGCGTCGGCGATGGTGCTGCCGCCCTCTGCGTAGTCGCTCCCGCCCAGCCGAACGGACACGGGAAAGTCGTCGCCCACCGCGGCGCGCACCTTGCGCACGGTCTCCACCAGGAAGCGCGTGCGGTTCTGGACGCTCTGCGGGCCGTACGCGTCCGTCCTGAAGTTGGTGAGGGGCGAGAAGAACTGGTTCAGCAGGTAGCCGTGGGCGGAGTGGATCTCCACGCCGTCGTAGCCGGCCTCGCGCACGCGCCGCGCCGCCGCCGCGAACTCGTCCCCGATCCGGGCGATCTCCTCGGCCGAGAGCGCGCGGCTTGTGCCCTCCTGCGTGCGCAGGCTGCTGGCAGAAACCAACGGGCTGCCGGTGATGGCCTCGGACGTGTTGAGCCTGGCATGGTTGAGCTGCGCAAACAGCCGCACGTGCGGATTTGCGGCGTTCACGGCGGCCGTCAGGCGCTCCTGGGCGGGCACCACGTCGTCCGTCGCGAACGACATCTGGTAGGGGTCGGCCCGGCCCGCGGGGTCCACAAAGCTGTGCTCCGTGATGACGAGCCCCACCAGCGGGTTTTGCGCAAATGCCTCGTAATGCGCGATGGTGCGCCCGCCCGGCAGGCCGGCCTCCGTGCTCTGCGTGGCCATAGGCGGCACCACGATGCGCGTGGGGAGCGAGAGCCTTCCCGCCTCGAGTGGTTCCAAGATGTCCATGTGCGGCCTCCTGTGTACTGACAATCCTAGAAACATAGATATATAGGTGTGTAACGGTGCGCAAGAAGGGCGGTGGGCGAGAAGGACGGCCCCGTGCCCCTTGCCCCGTCTGGGGTGGGGGCTTGGGGGCCGGGTTTCTCGCCCGTCCTTGCGTGAACCTGACCTCTCCGGCACCGCTGCGAGCAGCATCTTCCTGAGGGCGCACCTGCCGCAGGACAAGCAGGAGGCCCTGGCGGCCCTCGACGAGGTGATCGCGAACTTCTCTGACAGGGAGGAGAAGGCCCTGCACGCCCGTCGTGCCTCCATGCTTTCCGTGTAGGCTCCTGCGCGGAGGGTCGTACTTCTCGACAGCGAACGCTTTGGCTTGGGCCCGCTTAGGCGGGCCCTTTTGCTGTGCGGCCGTCAAACTTATGCGAACACATGAATTTGCTAGCATTGGGGCGTGATCGATGCGAACGCATAAGGGGCGGCTGGCAGATGAGTCGGAACAGTCAACACGAACGCCATGCGCACTTGTGGCAGAAGGATCCGAGCACATCCAACGGGTGCGGGGAACTCCCGTCAGGCATTTCGAATCCACATGGATTTAGTAGCGAAACGCTTGCGGCGATGGGTGACGCGGCCACGGGAAAGAACCTGTTTGGCCCATACCATACGGTTAGACAGACGATGGCCGAACTCGACAAGGAATAGATTATTGAAATATCGAGTCTAGCCGGAAGGGTTTCAATTGGCGGTCGAGAAGAACAAGGCCCCTACCTGCATCCGCGTGCGCGGGGCGAGGGTGCACAACCTGCAGAACGTGGACGTGGACGTGCCGTTGGGGCAGCTGGTGGGCATTGCCGGCGTGTCGGGATCCGGCAAGTCGAGCCTGGCGCTGGGCGTGCTGTACGCGGAGGGCAGCCGACGCTACCTGGAGGCGCTCTCCACCTACACGCGGCGGCGCATCACGCAGAGCGCGCGGGCAGACGTTGACCTGGTGGAGCACGTGCCGGCGGCGCTCGCGCTGCGGCAGCGGCCCGCCGTGCCCGGGGTCCGCTCGACCTTTGGCACCGCGACGGAGCTGCTCAACGGGCTGCGCCTGCTCTTCTCGCGCGTGGGATCCTACACGTGCCCCAATGGCCACCGCTGCCCGCCCAGCATGAACGTGGCGCTGGAGAAGCCCATCACGTGCCCCGTCTGCGGGGAGAAATTCTATGGCCGCGGGGCCGAGCAGCTGGCCTTTAACAGCGACGGCGCCTGCCTCACCTGCGGCGGTACGGGCACCATGCGCGTGGTGGACGAGTCCACGCTGGTGCCGGACGAGACCAAGTCCATAGACGACGGCGCCGTGGTGGTGTGGGGCACGCTCATGTGGTCGCTCATGAAGGACGTGTGCCGCGAGATGGGCGTGCGCACGGACGTGCCCTTTAACCAGCTGACGCCCGAGGAGCGCGAGATCGTGTTCCACGGGCCCGCGGAGAAGCGCCACGTGGTCGTGCGCAACAAGGGGGCCAACACCGCGACCGAGCTGGACTTCACGTACTACTCGGCCGTGGCGTCGGTGGAAAACGCGCTGGCCAAGGCCAAGACGGAAAGCGCCCTCAAGCGCATCGCGCGCTTTCTGAAGGAGGGCCCGTGCCCGGACTGCCACGGCACGCGGCTTTCCGCCGCGGCGCGCGACCCGCAGGTGTGCGGCATCAACCTGGCACAAGCCACGCAGATGACGCTGGACCAGCTGGCCGCGTGGCTGCCGGGCGTGGAGCGGACGCTGCCGCCCGAGGTGGCGGCCATGGCGCACCAGATCGTGGCTTCCATGGCGGAGCCCATCGCGCGTCTGCGGCAGCTGGGCCTGGGTTACCTGAGCCTGGACCGCGCGAGCAACACGCTCTCTAACGGGGAGCTGCAGCGCGTGCAGCTGGCGCGCGCCGTGCGCAACCGCACCACGGGCGTGCTGTACGTGCTGGACGAGCCCTCGATCGGCCTGCACCCGGCCAACGTGGACGGACTCCTGGGCGTGGTGGACGACCTTCTGGCCGACGGCAACTCCGTGGTGCTGGTGGATCACGACGTGCGCGTGCTGCGCCATGCGGACCACCTGATAGAGATCGGCCCGGGCTCCGGCGCCAAGGGCGGCACCGTGGTGGCGCAGGGCAGCGTGGCCCAGGTGGAGAAGAGCGAGGCCTCGCGCATCGCGCCGTTTCTCTCCGGCGAGCGCACCGTGCGCGTGCGGGAGCGCTGCGGGGCGGACGCCCTGTTTGACCAGGGGCGCATCCACTTGGAGACGGGGCAGATCCACACGGTGAGGCCGCTTGCCGTGGACGTGCCCGTGGGCCGCATGACGGCCGTCACGGGGGTCTCTGGCTCGGGCAAGACCACGCTCGTGCTGGAGGCGCTGGTGCCGGCGCTGCAGGCCCAGGCCGCGGGCAAGACGGGAGGCTCTTCTCGCCCGGCGCACGTGCGCGCCTGCGATGCGGCGGGCATCACGCGCGTGGAGCTGATCGACTCCACGCCGATTGGCGCCAACGTGCGCTCCACGGTGGCCACGTACTCCGGCGTCATGGATGACCTGCGCCGCGCCTTTGCCAAGACGCCCGACGCGCGCGAGCGCGGGCTGAAGGCGGGCGACTTCTCGTACAACACGGGTTCGCTGCGGTGCCCCACATGCGACGGCACGGGCACCATATCGCTCGACGTGCAGTTTCTGCCCGATGTTGAGGTTACCTGCCCGGACTGCCGCGGCTCGCGCTACGCGGACGCGGCCTGGCAGGTGCGGCGGCCGCTGCGCCACGGCAGGAGCGTGGCGCACGAGTCCCCCGATGCCGATGGTGCCGGCGTGTCGCTCCCGCGGCTGATGGAGCTCACCGTTGACCAGGCGCTGGAGTGCCTGGGGAGCCTGCGCAGCGTGACGCGAAAGCTGCAGGTGCTGAGCGACATCGGCCTGGGCTACCTGACGCTGGGCGAGGCCACGCCCGCGCTTTCCGGCGGGGAGGCGCAGCGCCTGAAGCTGGCCAGCCAGGTGGGTCGCGACCAGTCCGGCGCGCTGTACGTGTTTGACGAGCCGAGCATCGGCCTGCACCCGCTGGACGTGGAGGTGCTGCTGGGCGTGCTGCAGGGGCTCATCCAGAACGGCGCCACTGTGGTGGTGATCGAGCACGACCTGGACATGATCAGCAACGCGGACTACGTGATTGACCTGGGGCCCGGCGGCGGGGAGGCCGGCGGCCGCGTGGTGTGCGCGGGTACGCCCGAGCAGGTGTGCGCGTGCGCGGACTCCGTCACGGGCCGCTACCTGGCTCAGGAGCTGGGCATCAAGCGGGCATAGCGACTGGGTGAGAAGGACGTGACGCCTCATGGGCACCCTGTACGAGATAGCGTCGACCCCCGCGGCGTATGCCACCAGGCCTGCGCTGCGTGGCGACGCCATGTTTGCGGGCGGGCCCGTGCGCATACCGTTTGGGCCCGGCAGGCTGCAGCACTGCGTGCTGTGGCAGCCGGCAACCCTGCGCTACGAGGCGCCGGTGTTCTGGTTCCACGGCGGCGGCTTTGTGGTGGGGACGCCGGAGTCCATGATCGACGCGGCCCGCGTGTACTGCAGCCAGGGGTACCGCTTTGTGTCGGTTGGCTTTGGGCTGGTACCAGGGTCGCGCTTTCCCGCGCAGGTGGACGACGCCTACGCCGGGGTGGGTGCCGCGCTCGCGTGGCTTGCCGAGCACGGCTGCACCGCGCCCCAGGTTGTGGTGGGCGGCAGCTCCGCCGGCGGGCAGCTGGCCTGCCTGCTGGGCTACTCAGGCGCGCTGGCGGCGAGCCACGGCTTTGACCAGCGGCGCGTCGCGGCCGTTGTCAGCAGCGCGGCCATCGTGGACGCGGACGACCTGGAGCTGCGCCCGCTTCCCACGGCACACGCGTGGCGCTCGTGCGTGGACCTGCCGTGCGACGCGCACGACCGAGGGGCCATCCACCAGGCACTGCTGCCCTTCTCGCCCGTCGCGATCGTGGGGGAGAAGAACGGTGGCGATGGGGCAGAGCCTGGCAGTTGGCTGCCGCCGTTCTTCTCCGTCGAGGGCCGGCACGACACGCTGAGCCCCTACGCGCACCAGATGGCGTTCGCGCGGGCGCTCGATGTGGCGGCGGGCCGCCCGATCGCCCACATGGAGGTGATCGACGACCCGCGCTGGCAGCACATGATTGGCACGGTCACGATCTACCGGCACGACCCGCGCGCGTTTCCGCCGCTCGTGAGGCTGTTTGGCTGGCTGGAGGCGCTTGGGCTGTAGCCGCCGCGCCAGATGCCGCACCGCCCCAGATTCCGCCTACTTGCAGTCGAGGCAGAAGCCGTGGCCCACCGCGACGAACCTGGGCGACAGCTCGAGCAGGCTCTCTTGCAGCTGGCTGCGCAGGGCATCGTTGGGCACGCGCTGCGCGTCGATGGCGCGGACCTCGTCCTCCCAGCTGGCCTCCACCGTCTTGCCGACGCCGTTGCCAAAGCGCAGGAACAGGTCCGCGCTATAGAACAGACCGCTCCTCTGGTCCAGCGCCACGATGCCCATCTGGTCGTGAACCTCGGCGGGGTAGTCAACAATCCGCAGGTCAAGGCCGTCATCCTGCAGCACCTGACCGCCCTGCACCGGCACGAGCGCGCCGTCGTAGCCCCAGCCGGGAAGCTCGCGCGCGGCCAGCTGCCCGCAGATCACCTTCACGTTGGGGAAGGCGCGGCGCAGCTCGAAGACGCCGCCCGCCTCGTCGGACTCCATGTGGCTCACAAGCACGTAGTCCAGGTCGCGTCCGCCCAGCACCTCGCGAATCTGCGGGATGATCGCATGTGCCTGCTGCGCCGTGCCGGCGGCAAACAGGATGCTGGGCTGGGTGGCCAGCAGGTACTGGTGGATGGTGAAGTCCATGGGCGGGATGTAGATCGAGAACTGGTAGAGGTCGTCCGCAAGCTTGTTCATGTGTGCTCCTTCGCTGCCGGATGTCTTATGCAACAGTTGTTGCTTTAGACTATAGGCGCGGGCGAGAGGGACGTGCCCGCGTCCGCGACACATTGGGCTGGGTGTGGCTTTGTCGTCCTTCTCGCCCAGACAAGACAAGACCCGTGGGAGGCGGCACTCATGCGCAAGGTTGGAATGACGGAGGAGTCCATCGAGGCCGCGGTGACCGACTCGCTGCTGGCCCTCCTGGAGCGCGAGGGTTTCTCGAAGGTGACCGTGGCGCAGGTCGCCCGCAGCGCGGGAATCGACCGCACCACGTTCTACCGGCACTTTCGCGACAAGGAGGACGTCGTGCGGCGCTTCTATGTGGGCTACCTGTACGACTTTGTGAGCAGGTTCCGTCGCAGCGGCTCGACCGACCTCGCGAGCTACCTGCTGCTGATGTTCCGCGTCACGCTCCTGTACAAGAAGCAGATGCTGGCGCTGCACCGCGCCGGGGCCTCCTACCTGCTGCTCCCGGCGCTGACCGAGGCCTTTGGCGCGGAGCGGGTCTCGGACTCCACCGACCCGCGCCTGCGCTATGCCATCGCCTACCACGTGGGCGGGGTCTACAGCGACATGCTGCTGTGGTTCGACCGCGACATGGCCGAGACGCCCGAGCAGATGCGCGACGTCGCGCTGGCCGTGCGGCCGCAGGGCGCGTTCACGCTGTTGGACTTCTGACAGACGCCGCGGCAACAGGGCAACATGGCCCTGGTTTTCCCGTAACAGACTTTCGAGTAACTTACTCCAAAGTCTGTTAGCTAGTATCATACGTGTCAGTCGAGCATTGGAGCAGCCTATGATGCGGTTTGTGGGAAGGACCAGGGAGCTTTCTGCCCTTGCGCAGCACTATGACACCGGCAGGTTCGAGATGGTTGTCGTCTATGGCAGACGCCGACTGGGGAAGACCATGCTGCTCGCTGAGTTTGCCAAGGATAAGAGATGCCTCTTCTTCACCGCGCAGGAGAAGTCGGACGCGATAAACCTGCGGGAGTTCTCCGATGCCGTGGCCGAGTTCTTCAATGCGCCGGAGGTGCGCTTCTCGACGTGGGATGACGCGATGGCCTTCGTGGCAAGACGCGCTGCCGAGACAGCCGAGCCGCTCTTGCTCGTGTTCGACGAGTTTCCCTACGCCGCAAAGGCAAACCCCGCCCTCCCATCAATATTGCAGACGGCTATCGATCACCAGATGCTTGGCACGAACATGACGCTCGTACTCTGCGGATCTAACCAGGGCTTCATGGAAAGCGAGGTCTTGGGCCACAGGAGCCCGCTTTATGGACGACGCACGGCTCAGATTGAGCTGAAGCCATTTGACTGCTTCGACGCGCGTCTGATGCTTCCATGGACGACGCCGGAAGAGATGGTGGAATACTACGCGACGTTCGGCGGCACGCCATACTATCTCTCTCAGATTCGTTCTGACCAGAGCTACGAGCAGAACGTCATACGGCTGTTCTTCGACCCCTACGGACTCCTCTATGGCGAGCCGCAGATGCTGCTCAGGCAGGAGCTAAACGACCTGGCGCTCTACACCTCCGTCTTGGATGCGATAGCCACTGGCGCAACGCGCCCGCAGGCCATAGCGGACAAGGCTGGAATCGCCTCGGCGTCCGTGGGCAAGTACCTCAAGACTCTCGAGGGGCTGGGGATTGTCGAGAGGCGCCTGCCCTTTGGCGAGAACCCCGTCCGCTCGAGAAAGGGAATCTACCGGCTGCATGATCCGTTCTATTCGTTCTGGTATCGCTTTGTCAGCCCCAATACGGCCGCTATCGAAATGGGTGCAGGTGAGACGGTGGCCAGGCAGTCTGTCTTTGACTCGGCGCTCGATACGTATGTCGGAGATCGCTTCGAGGACGTGTGCCTGCAGTGGGTGGAGCGCCTCAACGCTCAAGGCAAGCTCGGCTTTATCGCTACGAAGTTTGGAAAGTGGTGGGGGACCGATCCAATAGCCCGGGAAAGAGCCGACGTGGACGTGGTTGTCTCGGATTCTGCCGAGAAAAACATGCTACTGGGAGAATGCAAGTGGCGCAACCAATTCGACCAGACCGAGGCCATTCGCCTGCTAGAGCAAAGGGGCAACGCCTTCGCACGGGGTGCTCGCAAGGACTACGTCCTCTTTTCGAAGCGTCGGGCCAGCGAGTCGACCATCAAGAAGGCGCAAGAGCGTAACGACCTCAGACTCGTTGACGCGGAGCGCATGTTCCAGTCGTAGCAAGCGTGCGCGGTTGGGCAAATTGGCGACAGAGCCAATGACGGACCAGTAAGAGAAGCCTGCAATAGACTAGGTCGAAGTTTTGACCTAGTCTATTGCAGGGGAATCAGAGCTATCTACACACTTCGTCCCTGCGAATGATTTGTTGCGCTATGCGGCGCTGTCGAACTGGCTGTTGTACAGCTTGGCGTACCTGCCATTCTGTGCCAGGAGCTCCTCGTGCGTGCCCTTCTCCTTCACGTTGCCGTCATCCATGTAGAGGATGAGGTCGGCGTTGCGGATGGTCGACAGGCGGTGCGCGATGACGAAGCTGGTGCGGCCGTGCATGAGCGTGTCCATGGCCTTCTGCACCTTGAGCTCGGTGCGGGTGTCCACGCTGGAGGTCGCCTCGTCCAGGATCAGCAGCGGCGCGTCGGCCATGCTGCGGCTCTGAATCTGGCCCATGGCGCGCGTCACGCGTGCGGCGGGGGAGAAGCTCGATCCTCCACGGCTTGCGCATGTGACGGGGCTGCCGAGGGAGCCTAGCTTGCGGCGAGCAGGCGCACGTCCTTCTCCACGTCCGCCAGGGTGGTGCGTGCCAGCTGGTCCTCCAGCGCCTGCTGGGCGGCCTTCAGGCGATTGTCCAGCGCCGCATGGATGTTGCCGCCTACGGGGCACTGTGGGCAGGGGTTCTCGTGGAAGTGGAAGAGCGAGTCCGCGTCGCTCTGGTCCACGGCGCGCCACAGGTCCAGGAGGGTGATCTGCTCCAGCGGGCGGGCCAGCGTGATGCCCGACTTGCCCCTGCTGGAGCTGATGATGCCCGCCTGCTTGAGCATGCCCATGATCGTGCGCACCATGACGGGGCTCGTGCCGATGCTGCCCGCCAGGAAGGTGCTGGTCACGGGCCTCGTGTCGCCAAAGTAGTCTATCGCGCACACCATGTGTGCCGCCATCGTGAGCCTGCTGGTTATCTGCATTCGTTCACCTATTCCGTCACTACGACCTTGCCATAGCCCTTCGAGCTCCCCAGGAGGCGATGGGCGTCCGCCATGCGCTCCAACGGGAAGACGGCCGTGGGACGCACGTCCACGCCCATCTCCTCCACGTACCCGATAAGCCCCGCAAGGCGCCCCTCGTCCACGTTTCCGGAGTAGAAGCTCGTGAGGAAGCCGTTTGCCGGCAGGTCGACGATGGGGTCGAAGTCCTCCATGTACCATACGCCGCCGAGCTGGCCCGTGCTGCAGACGATGCCGCCCTCCGCCACATGCCTGCACGTGTCCTTAAGGGTCGCGGGCCCCACGAGCTCGAACGCGCGCTGGTAGGGACGGCCCTCAACCTGCAGGGCGCCGTCCACGTCGAGAACCGTGTCGTCGTAGCCGGCGTCCAGGAGCAGCCCCGCGCGCGACGCGCTGCGCGTGGTTCCCACAAGGCGCAGGCCGGGCGCCATGGAGCGCGCCAGCCTCGCGAACGCCATGCCCACGCCGCTGGTGGCCCCGCGCACGAGCACCGTCTGCCCGGCCTCGAGCCGCAGGTTGAGCAGCGAGCCGTAGGCGGTGTAGCAGGTCTCGGGCACGGCCGCAAGCACCTCACAGGGAAGGCTCGACTCCACGGGATGGATCTGCGCGTTGGGGAGAAGGACGTAGTCGGCGTAGCTGCCGTCGAAGGCCCGGCCCATCTCGCCCATGATGGAGACCACCCTCTGCCCAACGGGCAGGCGCGACGGGTCGGTCGTGGCCGCGACCTCGCCCACGCACTCGATTCCCAGGATGCGCGGGAACGCGACCGAGGGCGAGAGGCCCTGCCGCGTGAACACCTCGGAGTGGTTGAGCCCGCGGGCGCGCACGCGCACGAGCGACCAGCCCGGGCGCGTTGCGGGGACGGGGCGCTCCTCCAGGCGCAGCACCTCGGGCTCTCCGGCCTCGTGCACCACTATGGCCCGCATCGTCTTGGGAATCGCGTCGTCCATGTCCTTCTCCTTTTACCGCTTGCGTCTCTTGTGCCTGGTGTCGCGCGCGTTGCCGCTACCGTGCGTCGAGTGCCGCCCTGGCGCGCGCCGCGCCGCTGTGCTCGCAGGCGCACAGCTGGTCCTCCGGCAGGTCGCAGGTGTGGCGCTGGCGCGAGACCAGCTGGCTCACGAACTCCGTCGCGGGGTCGGCCAGGATCTCCTCTGGGGTACCGTACTGCTGGACCGTGCCGCCGTCGAGCACGAGCACGCGGGTGCCCAGGCGCAGCGCCTCGCCAATGTCGTGCGTCACGAACATGACGGTGATGCCCGTCTCGCGGTGGATGCGCGAGATCTCCGCCTGGAGCTGGCCGCGGGTGATCTCGTCCACGGCGCCAAAGGGCTCGTCCATCAGCAGGATGTCCGGCGACGCCGCGAGGGCGCGCGCGATGCCCACGCGCTGCTGCTGGCCTCCGGAGAGCTCGGACGGGTAGCGGTCGAGAAGGTCGTCGGGCAGCCCCACGATGCCCATCCACTTGTGCACGGCCTTGCGCGTGCGATCGTGGTCGCGCTTGTTGAGCAGGTTTGGCACGTAGGAGATGTTGTCCTCCACCGTCATGTGGGGGAAGAGGACGCTGCCCTGGATGGCGTAGCCGATGTTGCGGCGCAGCTGGATGGGGTCCGTCTCGCGCACGTCGCGCCCGTCGACCAGCACGGTGCCGGACGTGGGCTCGAGCAGGCGGTTCACCATCTTGAGCGCCGTGGTCTTGCCGCTGCCCGAGGAGCCGATCATCGTCACGAACTCGCCCCTCTTGACCTTGAGACTCAGGTGGCTGAGCACGCTCTTCTCGCCATAGGACTTGCAGACGTCGCGGTACTCGATTGCGGTGTCGGTGGTGGTCGTTCCCATTAGATCAGCCCCTTCGACTTCAGGAACTCCCTGGCCACTGCCTTGGGGTCCTTGCCCTTCTCTTCCACCTCGTAGTTCATGCGGGCCATGTCCCTCTGTGAGATGGTGCCCTGGAGCTTCTTGAGCTCGGTTCGCAGCTCGGGGTGCTCCCTGAGCGTCTGGTTGCGCACCACGTTTCCGCACTGGTAGGAGGGGAAGAAGCCCTTGTCGTCCTCGAGCACCTTGGCGTCGGCGGTGCTGAGCTTGCCGTCCGTGGTGTAGACGATGATCGCGTCCACGCTGCCCTGGTCCAGGGCGTCGTACTTGAGGCCCGCATCCATCTCCGTCGTCTTGCCAAAGCTCATGCCGTATGCCTTGCAGAGCGCGTCGTATCCGTCCTCTCGCTCGAAGAAGTCCGGTTCGGCTCCCAGGTTGAGCTGGCTGGCGACCTTGGCGAGGTCGGAGTACGTCTTGAGGTTGTACTTCTGCGCAACGTCGCTGCGCACGGCGATGCCGAACGTGTTGCCAAAGCCGTACATGCCGACCCAGCTCATGTCGAGCCTCTTCTTGTAGTCTGCCTGCAGCGTGTCGAACTGGTCCTCGGAGTAGGTCCCCTTGTTCTTGAGGACCGCGGCCCAACCGGTTCCCGTGTACTCCGGGTACAGGTCAAACTGCCCGGACTCCATGCCGGCCTCGATGTTGGAGGTGCCGCCGGCCACGCCCTCGGTCAGCTTTACCTTGAGGTTGGTGTCGTGCTCGATCAGCGTCTTGAGCGCCTCGCCCATCACGTACTGCTCCGTCATGGGCTTGGTGGCGACGTGGATGGTGTCACTGGGACTGGCGAGCATGCCTGGGACCGTGGCGCCCAGGGCGGCGGCCACGCAGACCACGGCCGCGCCAATGGCCAGCCTGCGGTTGGTGCGCCTGGCCCTCTGGCCGCGCATCTGCATGCGCCTCTCCACAAAGCCCAGGATGGCGTCGACCACAAGGGCGAGAAGTGCGATGAGGAGGCTGCCCACGATGGTCATGGCGGTGTTGTTGGTGGTGATGCCGCGGTAGATGGCCACGCCCAGGCCGCCCGGGCCGATGTAGGAGGCGATGCCGCCGAGCGCGATGGTCATGGTGACCATGTTGCGGATGCCGCTCATGATGACGGGCATGGCCAGCGGCAGCTGCACGCGCACGAGCGTCTGCATGCGGGTGCCGCCCATGCCCTTGGCGGCCTCCATGATGGCGGGGTCCACGTTGGTCATGCCCGTGTACGTGGCGCGCACCATGGGCAGGAGGGCGTATATCGTGAGCGCGATGACGGCCGTCGCGTCGCCGATGCCGCTGAAGGGGATGAGGAATCCCAGCATGCTGATGGACGGGATGGTGTACAGGAAGTTGACCACGCCCAGCGTGGGCCTGGCCGCCTTCCGGTACTCGCTTATGAGGATGCCGGCGACGCCGCCGAACACGATTGCGATGAGTATGGCGACCAGGCAGATCTCCACGTGCTCCACGAGCAGCCCCTGGAAGAAGTCCCAGCGCTGGGTGAGAAGATCGATAATTTGCGACGGCACCGCTACCTCCTCACGATGGCCTGGACCGGGCAGTTCTCAAAGCACAGGCCGCAGTGCAGGCAGTGCTCCTGGTTGATGCGGAAGAGCTTGCCCGGCGTGATGCACTGCTGCGGGCAGTTGCGGGCGCACTTGCCACAGCCGATGCAGGCGTCCGTGATCTGGAAGCCCTGCACGTGCGTGGGCGCGCCACCGAGCGAGAACGTCTGCCGGAAGATGGGCGAGACCCCAAGGTCGAAGAGCTCCACGCAGCCGTTGTCGACCACGAAGGGGTCGAGCACGTAGCGGGAGTCACCGGGGTACACGTCGTTCATGGAGGGGTTCTGCTCGAAGATCCGGTCGATCCAGGCATGCGGGCCGTCCGTGACGAAGCGTGCCTCGCCGGACAGGCGCACCATCTTGTAGTCGCGCGTCATGCCCACTATGGCGACGTGCGGGTCGCGAAGCAGCTGGGCGTGGAAGTCCTTCCCGCGCGAGGTGCAGAAGTAGAGCGCGCCCTTCTCTGCCAGCATCACGTCGATGATGCGAATCTGGGGGTGGCCCTTCCCGTCCACCGTCGCGAACGACACGTCCTTTATCTCGCGAAGCATCTGCAGGCAGTCCTGCACGTCCATCGTGGTCTCCTCTCCGTTGGCTTACGTGTAATATATGTTGTGACACGTAACATGTCAATAAGAAGTTGACAAGTTTGCTAGTCTTGTGTCGACAGGCGAGGGCGCGGGATGCCGCGCGGATTGGAGGCAGACCCATGCAAGAGAGGGACATGACGCAGGACGAGCGGCGCCTCTGGCTCATACGTGCGCTCGAGGACGAGCGCCGTGCCTGGGGCGGCGACACCCCGGAGCCGCCCGCGGACGCGGAGGGGCAGCGCCTGCTGCTCCGGGCGCTGGTGAACGTGCGCCCGCCGGAGCCGGCGAGTGCGGAGCTGCTCCGCGTGCAGGACGCGTACCTGCGAGGACGCCTTGCCGAGCGCGGAGGCGCCGTGGGGGAGAAGGACGTGTCCTTCTCGTCCGAGGGCATTGCCGTGTGGCGCGGCGACATCACGCGACTGGCCGCGGACGCCATCGTGAACGCGGCCAACAGCCAGATGCTGGGCTGCTTTGTGCCCAACCACCGCTGCATCGACAACGCCATCCACACGTACGCGGGCATCCAGCTGCGGCTGGAGTGCGCGCGGCAGATGGCGGCGCGGGGGCACGAGGAGCCCACGGGCCGTGCGCGCATCACGCCGGGCTACAACCTGCCGGCCGCGCACGTGCTGCACACGGTGGGTCCCATCGTGGGCGGCGCGCGCCCGTCGTGGCGGGACCGCGAGCTTCTGGCCGGCTGCTACACGTCGTGCCTGGAGCTGGCGCACGAGCGGGGACTTGCCAGCGTGGCGTTCTGCTGCATATCGACGGGGGAGTTTGGCTACCCCAACCGAGATGCCGCGCAGACGGCCGTGGCCGCGGTGCGCGACTGGAAGAGACGGACCAACAGCCAGATGAGGGTGATATTCGATGTATTCAAGCCAGTGGATCACGACATCTACCGGGAGCTTCTTGGAGTGCGTGGATAGGATTGCAGACGCGATCCGCGAGGCGGACGCCGTGCTTGTTGGTGCGGGCGCGGGACTTTCGACCGCGGCGGGCTTTGCGTACGCAGGGCCGCGCTTTGACAAGAACTTTGCGGACTTCCGCGACGCCTACGGCATAACGGACATGTATTCCGGCGGCTTCTACCCCTTTCCGGACCAGGAGACCTACTGGGCCTGGTGGAGCCGCATGATCTGGCTCAACCGCTACGACTGCCCGGTGGGCCAGCCGTACCTGGACCTGGTGGCCATGCTGCGCGGCCGCGACCACTTTGTGCTGACCACGAACGTTGACCACCAGTTCCAGCGCGCCGGGATCGAGCGCGACCGCCTGTTCTACACGCAGGGCGACTACGGCCTGCTGCAGTGCTCCAAGCCCTGCCACCAGGCTACGTACGACAACGAGGACCTGGTACGCCGGATGGTGGCCGAGCAGCGCGACCTGCGCGTGCCCACGGAGCTGGTGCCGCGCTGCTCGCGCTGCGGCGAGCCCATGGTGCCCAACCTGCGCTGCGACGACACCTTTGTGGAGGACGAGGGCTGGCACGCGGCCGCCCGCCGCTACGACAGGTTCCTGCGCGCGCACCGTCACGACCGCGTGGTCTACCTGGAGGTGGGCGTGGGCGGCAACACGCCGGTCATCGTCAAGTACCCGTTCTGGCGCATGACCAGCCAGAACCGCCACGCCACGTACGTGCAGCTCAACAAGGGCGAGGTGCTCGCCCCCGTCGAGCTGGGCGAGAAGAGCATCCTCCTCGACTGCGACGCGGCCAAGGCGCTTGCCGCCGTGCGCGAGCGGTTGGCGTAGGCCTGCGCGGACACAATTGACCTGTGCCTAAGGACGCGGCTCCCGCCAAGGGGGTCGCGTCCTTCTCGCCCGTTTCTACAGCCTCTATTTTTTCTACGCCGCAGGTAGATGGGGTTGCGCATGTCGCGCGAGGAGCGACGCCTACTGCTCCAACGTAGCCCGTAGCTGTTCCAAGAACGCCTCGCACGCGGGCGAGAAGATCCTGTGCCGCTTCCACGCGACCACGGACCCAGTTGTGAGCTCTGGTTCCAGCGGCAGGAAGCGCAGGGCGCTGGTCTGCAGCTCCAGCAGGTGGTCGATACCCAGCGCGCACACGCCGCCGGCTTCGACCAGGAGCGCCGCGTTGCCGATGAGGTCGAAGGTACCCACCACGTTCAGGCGTCCGGGCGTCACGAGGCCGCCCGACCACGCCGCGAGGTCGAAGGACCGGTGCGTGGTGCGCGAGCTCACGAGCAGCGGCATCTGGACCAGGGTCTGCGGCGTCACGGCGTCCAGCCTTGCCCAGGGGCTGCGCGTTCCCACGACGACGCCCACGGTGTCCCGCACGGGCAGCTCGAGGTGATCGTACTTCTCCACGTTCACGGGCTCGATCATCAGCGCAAAGTCAACGAGGCCGCGCTCCAGGCGCTCCTCGACGGCGTCGGCGTTGCCGGTGTAGAGCTGGCAGGTCACGCGGGGGTGGTTGCGGTGCAGTTCGGCAAAGGCGTCGGTCAGCACGCGCATGGCCTGGGTCTGGCCCGCGCCGATGCGCACGACGCCCGCGACCTCGCGCCTGGTGCCCATCTCGTCCTCGGTCTGCTCGACGAGCTGCAGGATCTCCTCCGCGCGCTGGCGCAGGCGCATGCCGTCCGAGGTCAGCGTGGTCGCGCGGTTGGTGCGCACGAAGAGCGTGCATCCCAGCTCGCGCTCGAGGTCTGCCATCTGGCGCGACAGCGTGGGCTGCGTCACGTGCAGGACGTTGGCGGCCTCGGTCATGTTCTGCTCGCGCGCGACGGCGAGGAAGTACCTCAGGGTTCGTAGCTCCATGGTGGTGTCTTTCAACGATTGACGACTGACGAGACGGTTATGCCGGAAACAGTTGAAATGGCTAATGGCCTTTGCGGGCACTGTGATAACGACGGTCCCTTGTTGAGCCGGTTGCCTCGAGCAAACCCTCGTTGGCGAGTGCATTCAGATGTGAGCTGGCCGTTCTTGGTGTGACGCTCGCCCTCTCTGCCACGTCGCGTACAGTAGTCTCGGCGCCATTCGCGACAAGCTCCATGATGACGTCGTCCACGCCAATCTTCGCGTTGGTCTCCATTTCGGCTCGATTGCGCGGATCTCCAGGTATCCAGGCGCGAAATATGTCGCCGTCTTCAAGGATGGGATCTCTGCCAAGGAATGGCCTTGAGTATTTGTATAGGTTTCTCGTCCCGCTGCCAAGTTCCTCGGCAAGGCCGACCTGTGTGAAGACGGATGCTATGAGTGGGTTCTTGGAGACGGGGCTAAAGTCGTCCAGTCGTATCCGACCTTGAAAGAAGGTCCGGCTTGCGTTGCGAGTTCTTATGCCGTCTCGGCTGATCTCAAGCTGGGCGGCAGTTGGGCTGGAGTACTCACGGTGGATGAGCATATTCGAGACTAGCTCTCGACAGACTACGCTCCGAAGGCTTACTCGAATGTCTCCTTCCAGATGGAATGGGTCGGGAAGATATTGTTCGCAAAAGGTCATGAGTTGCCTGTACGCGTCGATCAGATTGGTGGAGGTTGACAGTCGGTCGTCATAGCGATTGGTGTTATCTAGGCGAAGCAGCGCATCAGTTCTGTAGGAGGGCGCAATGGAGCGAATCACGTCATCGGTGCCAAAGAGGAGACCCGCGGCTAACGTGAGTCCCTCCTCGCCGGTTGCGTAGTTGCGTTGCCAGAGTCCGGCACTCCTTAGGAGCTCGGAATCCGAAAGTTCTCCCCATGGGTGCCCCGGCCGACGCCGGGTTGCCATATTGCGGGCCTGGGCGATGAGGACGGGGTCCAAGTCTTCTACAGCAAGGTAGGGATACACTCGGCGTTCGGAACTCACTCCGCTTTTCCGCAGGTAAAGCTGGGAGAGCTGACCTCCTCCGCGTATTGTGACGTCGGTATCGGCCACCCGGTCGTAGACCGTTCCCTTATAGCTGTGGACGTCGGGGCTCATGGGAACCCACACGCGGATGACAATCTTTCCTCGGCACCTTACGGCTTCGGTCTCGACCGTTACGACGGGTGAGAAGAGCTTTGGATTGCGTGCGACATTGGCGATGTTTCGTTGAACGGAAAGGGTGCCGGCCTCAGGAATCCCGAGTACCTCTCCGTCGTCGGCAACGTCCAGGTAGATGTTGCCTCCCATGTGATTCGCGAAAGAGCAGACTGTCTCGAACGTGTCGTTCTCCGGTCTCCCCCTGCAACGTTTGAATTCGCAAGTCGCCGATTCGCCAGAGCTGATTTTCTCGATTAGGGCTTTCTCATCCATCAGGTCCCCTTTCGCGAAACAATTTAGGAAACTATACCATCATTTTCCTGAATTGCTTCTCGAAACAATATGATGAATCGTGAATATCGCTACAATTCGAGCTATTTTCCTGCGTGCCAACCATGATGTCCTGTACTTGATATATGCAGCATACATACCAAAGTCATCAACATAGGCATTTCACATTGCAGGGCATGGCCACTAACGTTGTGAATGACGAGAAGGGCCACGTGCCCGACGACGCAACCACGACGGAGGTGCCCATGGGACGGGCTCTGGTCCTGTACTACAGTTGGTCGAACGGCAACACGGAGCGCGTGGCGCGGGAGCTTGCGGATGCCTGCGATGCCGACCTTGAGCGCATCGAGACCGCCGTGCCGTATTCCGAGGACTACGACCGGACCGTCGACCAGGGCAAGCGCGAGGTCGAGGCGGGCTTCGAGCCCGAGCTGCAGCCGCTGGGGCATGACCCGGCGGACTACGACGTGATCGCGGTGGGCACGCCCACGTGGTGGTACACCATGGCGCCCGCCGTCCGCACGCTGCTGCGCTCGCGGGAGTGGAACGGCAAGGTCGTCGTGCCCTTTTCGACCTGCGCCGGCTGGGAGGGCACCGCGCTGGACGACATGGCGGGGCTCGCGGAGGGCGCGCGGGTTGCCGAGCCGCTCACGGTGACGTTTGGGTCCGACGGCGGAGATAGCATGGTGACGGACCCTCGCAAGGTTGCGGATTGGGCCGGCCGCGTGGCCGACCTGGTATAGGGAGGAACAGACATGAAGCAGACGGCAGGCAGGGACGCTCTGGGCGAGTTCGCCCCCATGTTCGCACACCTCAACGATGACGTGCTCTTTGGCGAGGTGTGGGACCAGGAGGCCATCTCCACCAAGACCAAGTGCATCGTCACCATCGTGGCGCTGATAAGCCAGGGCATCACGGACAGCTCGCTGCGCTACCACCTCCAGAACGCGCGCAACCACGGCGTCACGCGCGCCGAGGCGGCCGCAATCATCACTCATGCAACCATGTACAGCGGCTGGCCCAAGGGCTGGGCGGCCTTCAATCTGGCCAAGGAGGTCTGGGCGGACGAGGACGAGCCCGCGGGCGAGAAGGACGTGCGCATTGCCGACCCGTCGGGCCTCTCCAAGGAGTTCCCCAAGGGCGTGCCTAACGACGCCTACGCCCAGTACTTCGTGGGCAACAGCTGGGTGGCCCCGCTGGGCGACCCGCAGCTGGGTGCCACCAACGTCACCTTCGAGCCGGGCTGCCGCAACAACTGGCACATCCACCACAAGGGCGGCCAGGTGCTCATCTGCATTGCCGGCCGTGGCTGGTACCAGGAGTGGGGCAAGCCTGCGCAGGAGCTCAGGCCCGGCGACGTGGTGAGCATCCAGCCCGAGGTCAAGCACTGGCACGGCGCCGCGGCCGACTCCTGGTTCCAGCACATCGCGCTGGCCGTGCCCGCCAAGGGCGCGAGCGCGGAGTGGCTGGAGCCCGTTGACGCCCAGGCGTACGAGCAGCTTGACTAGCGACGCGCATACCCGCCCAATATCGTGCACACGTTCCTGGAGATGTGCGATGGTCGAGAGGTGTGCGGTACTCAATAGGGCGTCGGATGGAGAGCTCGAAAAGTTTGTTGCCCAGCGTCGCTAATCTCATACAGTCATAACGGACTCACTCGCCCGTCGGTCTTCCGGCGGGCTCGTTTTTGGAGATGGTAGTGACTTGGCAACGCGGCACCGCGAGATAAGCTTCCTCGATGGCAGCCTCTGGACAAACATCCTGCGCTTCGCCATCCCGGTGGCGCTCACGAGCATCCTCGAGCAGCTCAGCAGCCTGATTGACACCGTGATGATCGGCCGCCTGATGGGGCCGGAGGGCACGGTTGGCATGGCCGCCGTGGGCGCGAACACGCAGATAACCAGCCTGATCATCGTACTGTTTGTGGGGGTGTCGCTCGGCACCAACGTCGCGGTGGCAAGTGCGCTCGGCGCGGGCGACCGCGACGCCGCGTCCAAGGCGGCGCACACCTCGGTCCTGATGGCACTGGCGGGCCTCGCGGTCATCGTGGTGGGCGAGCTGCTGGCCCGGCCGGTGCTGGTGCTCTTGCAGGTCCCTGCGGAGACGCTGCCCGACGCTGTCCTCTTCCTGCGGGTGTTCCTGCTGGGCATGCCGTCCATCCTGCTCTACAACTTCGAGGCGGCCATCCTTCGCGCGGACGGCGACGCCCAGCTCCCCATGCAGGCGTTGTGCCTCTCGGCCGTGATGAACGTCCTTCTCGATCTCCTCTTTATTGGCGTGTTTGGCTGGGGCGTGGTGGGGTCGGCCATCGCGACGGACCTGTGCTACACCACCATCGCGGTGCTGCTCTTTGTGAGGCTCACGCATCTGGACTCGCCGGTGCGCATCGACGTGCATCGGCTTCGCGTGGACGAGAGGAGCCTCCGCCGCATCGTGCGCATCGGCCTGCCGGCGGGCGTGCAGGGCGCCGTGTTCTCCATCGCCAACCTCGTGATCCAGGGGGCCATCAACAGCCTGGGGACCGAGGTCATGGCCGCGTCGAGCGCGGGCATGAACATCGAGTTCGTGTGCTACAGCCTGCTCAACTCGTTCAGCCAGGCGTGCACCACGTTCGTGGGCCAGAACCGTGGCGCTCGCAACCTCGACCGCTGCAAGCGCGCGCTTGCCGTGTGCGCGGCGGAGGGGGCCGTGGCGGCCGTCCTTCTCAACTTGTTTGCCGTGTTCCTGGGGCGCCAGGTGCTGGCGCTCATCAACCCGGACCCCGCCGTGGTCAAGTATGGCTACATGCGCCTGTGCACGATCTTCCCGGCGTACGCGTTCAGCATGTTCTACGAGGCGATCAGCGGCTACCTGCGCGGCTTTGGCATGTCCACGCCGCCGGCCGTCACGACCACGGTCGTGATCTGCGGGATCAGGCTCTTCTGGATCGCGGTGGTGTTCCCCGTCAGTCACACGTTCCAGACCATCATGAGCGTCTATCCCATCAGCCTGGGCGTAAACTGCGCGTGCCTGATCGTGCTGCTTCTGGCACTGCATCCCGCGAGGACACTGGCCGAGAGGGACGTGCGCGCGGCGTAGGGATAAGTCTCGCCTTTCGGGTTTTGAATGAAATCGATCAGTAGGGGAGCCAAAATCGTTCAGTAGAGAGCGGGGAAATCGTGCAGTAGCAATCGTGAAAATCGTTCAGTAGGAGTCGGAGAAATCGTTCAGTAGAGAAGAACGGCCCCTCCGATCTGGGACGTTGACAGAAGCGTCGCATCCGTCCGCCTGGCTTGGAGGGGTCGCATTTGTCTGAAACAATGTGGGGACGTGCAGGCGGTCTACTGGAACCGGCCAACGAACCTGGCGAGCCGTGCGTCGGACGCGCCGTTGAGCACGGCTCCCTGCTCGACCTTGGCTCCCTGGGCGGACGCCGCCAGCGACTGCGCGGTGCGACCCATGGAGCTGCCGTCCGAGGTGGCGAAGGGCACCACGGTCTTGCCCGCGAGATTGCAGGCCTCCAGGAACGTGTGAACGACGTTTGGTGCCGTGTACCACCAGATGGGGAAGCCGATGTAGACAACGTCATAGGGGGCGGTGTCGGGCGAACCCGTGATGGCGGGACGGGTCGAGGGGTCGTTCTTCTCCTGCGTGGTACGGGAGGACCCGTCGCTCCAGTTCAGGTCTGCCGAGGTATAGGGCTGCTGGGGCTCGATCTGGAACAGGTCGGCACCGGCGACCTTGGCCAGGCGCTCTGCCAGGCGCTTCGTGGTGCCGGTGGCGCTAAAGTACGCGACGAGTGACTTTGCCATTGTGCTGTCATCTCCAGTGGTTAGAAATCGGATAATCCGTAGGGTCCCGCCGGGCGGCTACAGGCTCTGGCGGAAGATCTTCTCGACCTCCTCGGTCGTGAGCTTGTGGTAGCCGCCGTCCAGGATGAACGTCGCCTTGACCGCGGCGGGGATCAGCTCCTCGCTGAAGCCAAGCTCGCGGGAGTGCTTGACGACGCCGATCTCGTCCATCCACGCGCTCATGGCGAGAAGGCCGGCCTCCGCGACCTCGCGCTCGGTCTTGCCTGCGCCGTCCACGTCCCAGACCACGCGGGCAAAGCGCGCGAACTTCTCCACGCCGTAGGGCATGACCAGGTTGTAGTAGGGGAGGCTCACGGCGGAGAGCGTCATGCCGTGCGTCGCGTCCGTCACGGCGCCCATGGCCTGGCCGAGCATGTGGACCTCCCAGTCCGTGGCCTTGCCGCACGCGATGAGCGTGTTGAGCGCCCAGGTGCACGCCCAGCTGATGTTGGAGCGGGCCTCGTAGTCGGTCGGGTCCTTAACGGCGATGCGGCTCGCGTGCACGAGGCTGCGCATGAGGCCCTCGGCGATGTAGTCGCTCGTGTTGTCGTCCGTGCCGGAGAAGTACTGCTCGCAGATGTGGTTGAAGGCGTCGTAGATGCCGGCGCGCATCTGGTAGTCGGGCACGGTGAACGTGAGCTCGGGGTTCACGATGGCGAAGCGCGGCATCACGTCCGGGCCAAACACGCGGCCGACCTTGAGGCCCGCGGCGTGGTCGGTGATGACGGAGCCGCCGTTCATCTCGGAGCCGGTTCCGCTCATGGTGAGCACGTCGCCCACAGGGATCATGCGGTTGTCCAGCGAATCCATGTCCAGGTAGTACTTCTGCCACGGGTCGCCATCGGCCCATGCGCCCACGCTCACGCCCTTTGCGAAGTCGATCGTGGAGCCGCCGCCCACTGCCAGGATTAGGTCCACGTCGTTTTCGCGTGCGACCCTGCAGCCCTCGCGGAGCTTCTCCACCGTGGGGTTGCTCATGACGCCGGGCACCTCGAACACGGTCTTGCCGGCCGCGGCGAGTGCGTCGACGACCTTCTGGTACAGGCCCGTGCGCTTGATGGAACCGCCGCCGTAGGTCAGGAGGACCTTGGGGCCGTACTGGGCGAGCTCGCCGGGAAGCTCGTCCAGGGCGTTGGGGCCAAAGCGTACGCGGCAGGGGTTGTGATACGTGAAGTCTCCGAGCATGTCGTTCCTCTCTCCTGAGCCCGTTGCTCATGTCTTTAGGAACGTTGTAGAATCTAAACCTGACTTTAGGTCGAGATAGATTCTCGGGAGGCACGCCATGTACACAATCGGCCAGGTGTCGCGGATGTTCGACCTGCCCGTCTCGACCATTCGCTACTACGACAAGATGGGCCTCCTGCCGGGGCTGGCGCGCACGTCTGGCACCAGGCGCTTTGGCGAGGAGCAGCTCGAGGCGCTGCGCGTGATCGAGTGCCTGAAGCGCTCCGGGCTCGAGATCCGCGACATCCGGCACTTCATGGAGCTATGTCAGGAGGGTCCGGCCACCTACCGGGAGCGCCTGGACCTGTTTGAGGAGCAGCGCCGCAAGGTGGACGAGAAGATCGCCGAGCTCGAGCGCACGCGGGCGATGATCGACTGGAAGCGCTGGTACTACGAGACGGCCGCCAAGCGAGGAAACGAGGACTTCATGGTCGGCGCCCCCGACAGCCTGCCCGAGGACGGCAGGCGCCTGTGGAGCGCGGCGCACGCGGACAGGTCGCAGGCGGACGCTGGCGAACAGGACATCAGGGAAGCGCTGGAGGAGTCCCGCGCGGACTTTGCCGCGGGCAGGTATTACAAGAATCGGGCGAGCCTTATGACCGCGGTGACGGGGAAGCGGGCGAGAAGAACGACCGCCTAGTCCCGCGACTCCGCCTCGACGTACTGCGGCGCGAGGCCGGCGCGGGCGTCCGGCGCGGGTGCGGCGTCGGACTCGCGGTCGTGCATTCCCACGTGCGAGAAGAGCCTGCGGAACGCGAGGCGCGACACGGGGCCCGCCGCAAACAGGTTCCACAGCAGCGCCATGGGGAAGTTCTTGATGAGCGTGCCCACCCAGATCGCGGGAAGCTGCGCCACGGGCATGCCACCCAGCACCACGTTGAACAGGATCGACGCCACGAGGCTCATCGTGGGGCACATGATGAGCACGGTGCAGCACGAGCGGGCGGTTCCCTGCACGAAGGCGCTGTCGCGCTCGGGGTCCACGATCTTCTCGGCCAGGGCAGCGCCGCCGTGCGTGCCCCAGAGGTTGGAGAACAGGAACACGAAGAGCCACATGTAGGCCGCCTCGAGCAGCGCGTCCCAGAACACCACGTTCGTCATGTTGGAGAACCCGCCCGGCATGGTGGGGATGCCCATCTTCCAGGCGACGTTGTAGACCTCCATCCCGTAGGCCATGGTGACGGACATGAGGATCCCGAAGATGACTCCCTGGATGCGGTTCTTTGGCATGCTTGCCGGCTCCCTTCCGCGGCGGGTCGGTACGGTGGCACCCCAGCCGCTCGGCTGGCGTCTGCCAGGAATCCTTCCCACCACAACGTCTGCAACAAAAAAGCGTGCGGTTGCCCCGGGGGACAATCGCACGCTTTGCTGACTACACTTTATCGCTGCTCCTGGTGGCGTTGTTGGGCACCTGGTCGCAGCAGCTTTGCGCTACACGCAAGGGCTACCATAGCACCCCACGGGGCCCGCAGAACAAAATCAACACGTGTCGGCGCGGGTGCGTTGGTGCGCTTCTCGTCTATAATCACTTGCGTCAATGCGCGGCCGAACGGTGTAAGTCCAATTGATGACTACGCCGCCCAGCCGTGACGCCTGCCGCCCTGACCTGCGGCGCCTTCCCGCTGGAAGGAAACTTCGACCCGTCTAGGAGGGATTTGTTTGTCAGAAGAGAAGAACGCGGCCGTTGAGGCCCATACCCAGCCCAAGCTCTGGACGCGTGACCTCGTACTCATCATCCTGGTCAACCTGTGCGTCTTCACGAACCACATCATGAGCCTCTCGACCTTCCCGTTCTACATCAAGAGCCTCGGTGGCACGGAGGCGATCGCGGGCGTGTGCGCCGCGGTCTTCTCGTTCATCGCCGTGGTGATCCGCCCGTTCGTGGGCTGGTGGCTCGACAACGGCGTCCGTCGTGCCGCGCTTGTGGTCGGGCTCCTGCTCATGGGCCTGGCGCCGATGGGCTACGTACTGGTCCCCACGCTCTCCGTGGCGATCGCGTTCCGTATGATCCACGGCGTGGGACTTTCGTTCTCCAACTCCACCACGGCGACCGTCGCGTCCGACGTGATCTGCCGCCCGCGCTTTGCCGAGGGCATGGGCTACTTTGGCATGGCCACGGCGCTCGCCTCCGCCATCGCGCCGGCGCTGGGCCTCTCGCTCATGGAGGGCCTCGGCTTCAAGGTGCTCTATACGGTCGCGGCGATCATCGCGATCATTGGCCTCGTGCTCTTCTCGTTCATCCACGCACCCAAGGTCGACGTGCCGCACAAGAAGCTCGACCTGCGCACGATCATCAACCGCGACTCCCTGCCCGCAACGGTGACCATGCTCGTGTTCATGTTCACCTTTGGCGCGCTCGAGAACTTCGTGGCAATCTTCGCGTCCCAGAACGGCCTGCCCTCGGGCTCGATCTACTTCCTCGTGATGTCCGGCATGCTGCTGCTCGTGCGCATCACGCTGGGCAAGCTCGTGGACGAGAAGGGCGAGGCCGCCTTTGTGTACACGTGCAACGCGGCGATGCTCGTGGCGTTTTTGCTGCTTGCCTTTGTGCCCAACGTCGTGACGTACATCCTTTCCGCCATCCTCGCGGGCTACGCGTTTGGCGGGCTCGAGTCGTCCCTGCAGTCCATGGCCGTGCATACCTCCACGGACCAGACGCGCGGGTCGGCCAACTCCACGTTCCTCTGCGGCTACGACATTGGCTATGGCCTGGGCGGCGGCGTCGCGGGCTCGCTCATCACGGCGCTGGGCTACTCTGCCATGTGGTCCATCGTGTCGCTTGCCTGCGTGGTGAGCGTGCTGGTCTACGTGCTGTGGGCGCGCCACTCGGACACGTCCTTCACCAAGATGCTGTGCAACCGGTAACGCACGCACGGCGAGGCAGGGCCACAGACACGTGGCCTCGTCCTTCTCGTTGGAAAACTCGCCTTATGGGGCGACGTCGGCAGCTGTCGGCGCCGCCCTTTTTTCGCCGGCTTCGCGCGGAAAGTGACAACGAGGTTCGCGGATTCTGACAACGAGAAACGCGGAAAGTGACAACGAAAATCGCGGAATCTGACAATGAGAAATGCGGATTACGACAGTATACTAGATAGGGGAATGCTATATGAGCAGGTAGACGATGCTGTGTTTGGTATGGGAGGTCCTCGAGGATGCCGGTTGTGCCCACGGGATATTTGCCTCGAATTGTTGATGACGAGGTTGATGAGTGCCTCGAGACCTACGGCGCGGTCGAGATTACTGGTGCCAAATGGTGCGGGAAGACCTGGACGGCACGCAAGCATGCCAAGAGCATCATCTATCTGGACGAGGGACAGAACCTCAGCATGGCGCAATCCGATCCCAAGGCTGCCCTTGTCGGGGATGCACCGCACGTGATTGACGAGTGGCAGCTTGTGCCGTCGCTGTGGGACGTCGTGCGCCACGAGGTTGACGACGCCGGCGGCAAGAAGGGCCTCTGGATACTGACGGGTTCCTCCACCCCGGCAAAGGACAAGGTCCACCATAGCGGCGTTGGACGGATTGGCAGGGTGCGAATGCTGCCGATGTCGCTGCAGGAATCTGGGGACTCGACGGGCGAGGTGTCTCTGTCAAGCTTGTTTGACGGTGAGTTCGCATATGCGTCATGCGAGATGGACGTGGACCGACTGGTGGCGCTGTGCTGCAGGGGAGGGTGGCCCGAGGCGGTTGGCGTCAAGCCGTCACGCGCATTGCGCATAGCGAGGGACTATGTGGACGCGACCACGGAGCAGAGCGTTGCCGCAAAAGGAGGGAACCCGGACGTTGCCAGGCGCCTGTTAGGAAGCCTTGCCAGGAACCTTGGGCAGGCCACGACCAGGAAGACGATGATTCGAGACATGTATGGCGAGGTCGAGGGGGACGACGTGGTCTCGCCCGCGACCATATCGAACTACCTGGCACTGCTCGAATCCCTGTACCTGCTGCTGCCGATCAAGGGGTGGGAGCCGCCGGCGCGCTCCCCCAAGCGCTTCCGCACGAGCCCCAAGCGCTATCTGGTCGATCCCTCGCTCGCGGTGGCGCTCCTCCAGATGAACGAGCGCTCGCTCAAGGGCGACTGGCAGACGCTGGGTCTCGTGTTCGAGAACCTGTGCATGCGCGACCTCTCGGTCTACGCACGCGCGGTGCCGGAGGCCTCGCGGGACCCGGTGCACTACTACCGCGACGACAACGGGCTTGAGGTGGATGCCATAGTCGAGGACGCCGCGGGCAGGTGGGGCGCGTTCGAGGTGAAGCTGGGCGAGAACAAGGCGGACGAGGCCGCGGAAAGCCTGCTGCGCATGAGGGACAAGCTGATGAGAAACGCCAGGGCGCGCACGCGCGAGCCGGAGTTCCTTGCGGTCCTCGTGGGGCTGGGCGAGCGCTCGTACAAGAGGAGCGACGGCGTCTACGTCATCCCCGTCGGCTGCCTCGGAAGGTGAGAAGGACGCGCGCCACGTTGCTATGATGGGCGTGCGGGCGCCCGACGTGGCGCCGGCAGAGTGACCCGAGGAGGTCGACCATGGGTGACGTCGCGTTTGACCAGATGAGGCAGGGCCATTGGCTGATGGCCGCGTGCTGCGTGCTGTACCTCGCGTGGTGGGCGATCTTCTTCTGGCCCAAGGTCGGCGGGGGAGAGGCGCAGGGCCCGCTGCGCGTGGTGGGCGTCGTTTCGATCCTGGGCGCCGTCGTCTGCGGCGTGTGGGGCGCCACGCGAACCTGCGGCGGCGCGGCGCGGCTCGCACCCGCGTGGGCGCCCGTCGGCTTCGCGCTGGGGTCGGTCGCGCTGTACTTCGCGCTGCTTGCGGTGACGCAGCGCGCGTTCCAGCGGCAGCCCACCACGGAGCTCGTGCTCTTCGTGGCGTGGCTCGGCATGGAGGCGTTCTGCGCGCTGGCTCTGGGCCGCGCCGGAGAGGCGGGCGCGGCCACGCTGGTGGCACTTCTCGCCGTGGCGGGCTTTGCCGTGAGCCTTGTGTGCTACGTGCTGTACTACCGGCTGGGCGCGCTGGCCTCGTTCGTGGACGGGTGCGTGCCGCTGGCGCTCATTGGCGTGGTGAGCGCCGTCGTCGCGGGCTGCATCGCCGTGGTGGGATAGGTGGTGGGATAGGCCCAGCCCGTCGCGCCCGCCATGGCCGCCGGCCGGATGGGCCAGGTCGGCGTCGCGCGCTATGCGAGCTCGGCCATGTCCTCGGGGCTCACGAGCCATTGCTTCAAAGGGCAGGCGTACGCAACGTCATTCTGGTCGAAGATTGCGAGCGACGTCTTGGAGAGCTCTGCCCGATACCAGTTTCCGAAGGAACTCGAGGGGTTGTCGAATGCCTCCCTGCGCATGATGCGGGACGTGAGGAGTGGGTTGCCTTCCGCGTACTGGGCATCGAAGAACTCATAGTCGGGTGCCTCGCCACGCTTGGTCTTCTCCGAGAGGTACCTATCGATCTCGTCGAAGAAGAGCTCATCGTTGTAGAGCACGCCTCGACGGGCGTCGGGCCCAACGGGCGGCTTGCCCCCGGAGACCCTTCTCATGTAGCGCGTAACGTAGATGCCACCATCATCGAAAAGGATGAGCCGGTCGCACTCTTGGCAGTGCCAAACTTCCGATTTCTCGCCGGGCCGGTACTCGAGGCCGAAGAATGCCTGGCTGTCGGCCAGCTCGTCCATGAGCGAGTCTGCTACGAAGTTCCACACGTTCTTGTAGTTGTTTTCGCGGACGTCGTTGCCGCAGAGACATGCTATGCGCGACATCGGATCTTCCTCCCCTTGCCTCACGTGTCAGCAGTGCATTCTACCAGTCTCTTTCCCCACCTTGGCACCCGTAAGAAAATGTCAGCGGACGATGAGCCGATGACACGCGGGGCGAGAAGGACGATCCAGTGCTACATCTGGGCAAGCCAGGATAAACGCGAGTACATAGACGACGATCCGTTTGAGGGCATCGACTTCACGCTGGGATGCTCTGCGGCAGTTGGGCAGCAGATGACAGACGCGGCATGCACGATGATTGCGGGTCCTTGGCATGGCGACACGGTCATCTACGTCGGTGACTACTGGACTGAAGGCTCCTTCGACGACGAGCGCTCGCACAAGTTGTTCGCGAAGTTCGACGGCTATCCCTACGAGGACATACTGAAACGTTTTGAGAACGTAACGGGGCGCTTTGAGGAGGCCCGGGGCCACAAATACGGTGACTATCTCCATTTCGAGGAGTGGGCGACGTATTCGACGAGCCGTATACCGGGCCGTTCGACCTGCGCGTAAGGAGATGACGCTACGCTGTGAACCGCACGAGACACGAGTTCGTTGACAGGAGGCAGGGACCCATCTCCAACGTGTACCGACGGCACGGGAGGTACGAGTTTACGCGCATCGACCCCACCGTGCTCCTCTTCGCGATGGGGACGGTTGATGAGGAATGGGGCGGTAGGTGGTGCGGCGATCTGGTGGATTTGAGTGACGACGCTCCTGGGGAGGACTACCGCAATGCAACTGAGGAGGCTTCCGAGAGCTTGCTGCTGGGACCCACGATCATGGCAGATGACGATATGGTGGAGCAGGTACTCGCAGGCGCCGAGTTCAATGTGGCGCTGTCAGCGCGAGGCTCAGGCGACCAACCGGAAGACGGTAGGGGCATTCCTGGGGCTCTTGAGCTTCTGGCGTGGCTGCTTGGGGAAGGCCCTGCCGGATTGCGGTGACAGCACGCGCGACCCACCGCAATACTATTCTCTCTTCAAGGCGGTCCTCGGAGGCAGGTGAGGAGTGGAACGGACTAAAGCGGAGTAGAACGGAGTGAGCGGGGAGTTGGGACTGACCGCTTGAGCTCTAGCATCGATTGCTGCGATTAACACTACCCCTGTTACTCGCTGTCAGAGTGTACGACACTGATGTCCTAACTACATGGTGTCTTACAGACAGAACGTGAACCTCCCTCCACGACCCACTCATCGACGGGGTGATACGGATAAGATACGCATGCTCCTCTCCGCACGATGTTCGACCCGGATAGGGCGATGGGCGCGTACCGACCTCATTCGGCAAGTTCCCCACGAGTGCCGCGCGAAGTTGTACGGGAAGAACTCAGCCGCATCGGAAGCCGGGAATCGAAGCCCAGATACATACAAACGCGACGATTTGATCCCCCCAATTAATGTAGTTCGATTAGTTGAGTAGGTTGCGAACATCTGGGCTGCTAGGCACCGCGCCCGTTGCGATGGGAGCAGTTCTTCCCTGCCGCGCGCCGGCGTACTTCCTGAGTTCATCCCGCACGATCTGGTCCATCGTCTCCCGGCTGAAGGCCTGATCGACTTGCTCGGCCGCAACTGACCTGTCGGCGAAGGCGTCGAAGATTCGCTGCTTGTTCGCCAGGATCTGCATGATTCGCTCGTCGATAGTCATGTGGCGGCGCGAGCTGGGGCTGCGCGTGCGGCCGGCGAGGAAGTCGAACATGCGGCGGCTGAGCTATGAGTGGCTGGCCGGGCTGCGCGAGATCGTGATCGACCCGGTGCGGTGTCTGCTGGCGTACGAGGAGTTCCGGCTGAAGGAGTTCGAGCGGGACCGCGACGGAACCTGGGTGGACGAGATCCCGGACGGGAACGGCCACTCGATCGACGCGGTGCGGTACGCGATGATGGACGACGTGCTGTGCGGGGCGTGGGGGGCTTCTCGATAGTGGAAGGATCTTCTCGCCTGCTTACTGCTCGCCACCCCTTGGCGACGGCTCGCCGTCTTCGGCTGGTTGCGGCTCGAAATAGAGCATGAACCTCTGTTCCCTGCCGTCGTAATTGAATCGGACCTCCAAACGGTGCGGGGACGAGAAGCTCCTGAAAAGCGAATATGCCTCGACCTCTCTTCCCTCGTTTGCCTCGAAGACTGGAATGGAGCTTGGGGAGCCAGAGAGGATGCCACGTGGAACCGTAAGCGAAAGAACGTCGTTCACCAGGAACACGAAGGTGTCGTCTCTCAGCCTTCGGTATGCCGGATACGACGCGATGGGCTCCCCGCTCTCCTCATACACGGTCAGAACCGCACGACCCTCGGGATCGCCAAGAAGACAGAGGACCATGGGGGTGGCCTTGACGCCACCGGGAATGTCCTCAAGACTTGCGCCATCCGGGGGAACCGTGCCCGCGGGGAAGATGTACATGGAACCGTCCACGACCTTCTCGCCCGCCGCCTCCTCTGCCTCCGCATAGGTGACTGGCTCCGACCAAGCTGTGTCAGAGACCGACAGATAGTCCTTCTCGACAAGCGCCTTCACGATGCTGAGCATGCTGACGACGAGAATCGCAAGCTCGCAGAAGAAGGGCGAGGCTGCCGTGTAGCGCGCACGGTAGCCGAACTTCTTGCCTACGGCCTTCTCGTCGTGTGGGTCTGCATGCACCGTGTCCGTGTAAAGCCAGGAACCCGCCATGGTGGCGTCCGAGACGTATCCGGACTCGGGGTTTCCCGCCTCGTCTAGGAGTTGAAGGGCATACGTCTTGACGTCCTGTTCGCGGAAGCGGTGCTCGAAGCATTGCTCTGCGGAGACGAGTGCCTTCTCGAGGTCCTCGTCCTTCTCCCCCAGGGCATCATCGGACATGAAAGACCTGATGGCATCGAAAACTTTGGGAAGGTAGATTGGCTCGCTCTTCACGATGAACGGGCGAAGGCGCGTCGTGAGGGACTCGAAGACCTCCTCGTCCGGAACGACGACGTCCTTGATTGTGGCGGCCCCATTAGTCATCGAGAAGCTGACGGTCATCTGCGTCTTGGCGTACTTCTCGACCGAACCGTCCTGGACGAGGGAGTGCGCCTTGACCCTGCGGGCGCGAACGACGAAGCGCTCGATAACCTCTTGGGGCGCGATGATCTCTCTTGCTTTCTTCTTCGACATGGGGAGCCTCTCGTTTTTGTCGCCTGTCTGAGCTCTCTCTTCTTATTCCCCTTAGTCGGAGAGGCGAAGGCTGGCGTAGGAATGTGACGGCGCGCGATTATCGGGCCGTTCTTCTCACTTCGATTGAAGGAGGCCAGCATGAGCATGGAGGAGACGGACGAGTACTGGGTGCCGGAGTGCGTGAGGTCGTATCTGAGGGGAGCGGGATACTCGACGCGGACACTGGAGGACATGGAGTCGCACGTGCGGGAGTGGGACCGCTGGATGCGGGCCGTGGGCGAGTTCTACGACTACAGGGACACCGACGGGTTCGGACGCGTGTACCAGGTGCATAGGCGCACGATAATGCCCGCCATGCGGGTGTGCCGGGAGTGGGGCAGCCTGCTTCTGGACGAGAAGACCGTGGTCGCCTGCGAGAGCCGGGAGTGCACCGACTGGCTGGCCTCGCTCTTCTCGACCACGAACTTCTGGGGCAGGGCGCAGGAGACCGTGGTGCGGGCATTCGGGCTGGGAACCGGGGCGTTCGCCTTGTGGATGGACGCGGGGCGCCGCCTGGCGCGCGTGAGGCACTACGACGCGCGCATGGTGGTGCCGCTGTCGTGGGACAGCGAGGGCGTGAGGGAGTGCGCGTTCGTCACGAGGTGCTTCTCGCGCGGGGCGCTTCTCGACCAGCTGCAGATGCACGTCGTGGGGCGACGCTGGCGCGTACCGGATCCGCACGGGGTGCTTCGACCGGGACGGGCGCGAGGTGGCGGTGCCGGGCATCGCGGGGGACGTGGCCACGGGGTGCGTGGGACCGACGTTCGGCATCGTGCGGCCGGCGGTGCCGAACACGAGGGTGGACTTCTCGCCCTACGGCCAGAGCGTGTTCGCGGACGCCGTGGACGCTGTGCAGTCGGTGGACCTCGCCTACGACGCGCTCATCAACGAGGTGGACGCGGGCAAGATGCGCGTGTTCCTGTCCGACGTGATGTTCGACCAGGAGAGGACGGCCGACGGCAGGCGCGTGCCCATCCCCTTCGGCAAGGGCGACTGCACGGTGTTCCGGAAGGTCATGAGCACGGAGGACACGATCCAGGAGTTCGCGCCGGCGCTCAGGACCGAGGCGCAGGGCAAGGCGTTCCGGCTGGCCCTGCAGGTGCTGGGCGACCTCTGCGGGCTGGGGACCAACTACTTCGACCTCGACAACGTGGGGTATGTGAAAATGGCCACGGAGGTGTCGAGCAACAACTCGGCGCTCATGAGGAACATCCGCAGGAACGAGAACAGCCTGCAGGGGGCGCTGGTGGACGTGTCGCGTGCCGTGATGGCCTGCGAGAGGCGCATGGGCAAGAGCTTGCTCGAGGAGGGCGACGTATCGGTCATATACGACGACAGCGTCGTGCAAGACACCGCGAGCGAGAAGCAGCAAGACATGGCCGAGGTGGCTGCCGGGCTGATGACCCGTGAGGAGTACCGGGCACGCTGGTACGGGGACGCCGCGGGCGGCAGCGACGCGGCCGGGGCCCTGCAGGTTTGGTGAGGTCGTCCGCGCCGTCTGTGTCGCTTGCTGGTACGCGGCGCGGTCGGTTGCGTGCTGGCGCGGAGCGGGCTTCCGCGCCGAGGATGGGCCGCTGGTGGATCTCGGTGGCGTGGCGGTCGCTGGTGAGGTCGCGCGAGCACGTGCGACTTTCGGGCCAGCTTGCCGCGAGCGTGGCGGGCGTGCCACCAGATTGGTGCCAGCTGGATGCGAGCCACGCGACAGCTTGCCGTCAGCCACGTGCGAGCTGCGTGCAAGTTTGCTGCGAGCTTGATGCGAGTCACATGCACGGGGCATGACCAATCTCCTCATTCTTCTTGCCCCCCCTCGGCCGTGGCTACACCACAAACGGGCGGGTGCGGTCCTCTCGCTTGTACGGGATCCCTCAGAACTTGAGGGCGTCGGCTATGTCACACAGGAAGCAATTATCGCCACTCGTGGCGACGCGGTCGGCGACGTCATCCAGGCCGTACGTCTTCGTGGGACGGAAGAAGAAGGTCGTCAAGCAGATGCGCTCGCCGTACGCGAACTCCGTCACGGTGCCCATGGTGGTCTCGCGCGCGTACGCGATGACCGTCACTGGCCTCTCCCCACGACATCGTCCTCTTCTCGTCTGTGTTCTCCATCACGACCAGCTTTACCTGGCGCATCGCTCGCTCCTATCGTCTCGCTTGGCTCTCTGGTTAATGACGGTATCGTTCCGATTATTGAGATATACGTCCGATTCAGTCGGCCAATGCATGACACTGTTGGCACTGTCATTATTCTCAGCGGTTGTCATCCTACATTTCACTTGCCAGTGAATGATTCTTCTGCTGCACGATGAGAGTTGAGCCTAAGCTTCGAGATTCACAATAAGCATCAGTCTTACATACCCTGGCTGCTGTAATCACGCGTCCGTCTGGATAGCTTCCTTCCAGACTGCCTATGACTTCTTTTCTCTGTCTCTCTCGAGTCGGCTTCATTACCGCCTGATAGAATTGGTTTTAATGAGCCGGCAGTTGTCCGGCAAGCAATTCGCTCAGCATAGGCGGCACACTGTTGGAGGAACTCAAAGACATACATGAATCCGAGCTGGCGGAAAGAGACCGCCGCACGCTCGATCTTCTCCTGTGCGACAAGACAACGGGAGCAAGGATCAAGTGGGCAACCTCCGGCTATGCCTCCTATGGGAGAGGCTATAACCCCTCTGACGAGATCACGCCAGAACGCATCACGGGAGACTTCGAGGGGATTATCAGACCTCGGTTCGACAAGACGCTCGACGACCAGGTCAAACGCACACGTGACAACGCGGAGGTTTTTACACCTTCGTGGGTTTGCTGCGCGCAGAACAACAAGGTCGATGAAGCCTGGTTCGGACACGAAGGTGCAATCTGCTCTAATGCGAACCCAACTACCGGGTGGGACGTCAACCCAGAACGCATCGAGTTCGAAGGCCGTCAAACGTGGCAGCGCTATGTCGACAAGCGCGTTCTAGAGGTTTCCTGCAGTGAGGCTCCTTACCTCGTCAGTCGCTATGACGTCGCCACGGGGGAGATCATCCCCGTCGAACGGCGAATGGGGCTGCTCGACAGGAAGCTGCGCGTCGTGTGTGAGAACGCCGAAGACAGTGATGAGCTGTTCGAGAAATGGGTCGTACGCGCCTATGAGGCCACGTACGGCTTCGACCTCCAAGGCGACAACGTGCTTCTCGCTCGCGAGAACCTGCTCGCCACACTCGATGAATGGCTCCTATGGCGCCGTGGAGAGCCCGCCGAGCCCAGGCTCCGGCACAAGGTGGCAAACCGCGTAGCGTGGAACGTCTTCCAGATGGATGGCATTAGCCTGAGTGTCCCCTACGCCACCAGACCAGCCCCACAGCAAACGCTGGAAATCTTTGCAGACCAGCAACCGACCGAGCCCCTTCCGGTAAAGGTACGCGACTGGCGCGACTGCACGGGTGGTACCGCAATCGAGTTCAAGAGGCTCGTAAAGGAAGTGCGATGACGATGGCGAATGAGACGCAGCCGCAAATGGGCTTTGCTGAAGTAGCCTCCTACAAGTGCATCTATGCCTTCACCATCCACGACCGCGCACACGCGGGGCGCATCAAGGTAGGAGACGCAACCGTCAAGAGCGAGCTCCCCATAGACCGTCTTCCACCCAACTCACACCCGCTTAACGAGGCCGCCCGCGAGCGCATCAACTCGTACACGGGCACGGCGGGGGTCGAGTACACGCTCCTCTACACCGAACTCGCAGTCAAACAGGTCCTTAACAAGGACGCAGGGGGCATACGCCTCGAGCATTTCAGAGACTACGACGTCCAGAATGTCTTGAAGAACTCCGGTATCCCGGCCAAGGCTATCGGCAGGACAACGGGAAAGGAATGGTTCGAGGTCGATCTCGATACCGTCAAGAGGGCCATCTCGGCCGTCAAAGGCGGGACGAAAAACCTATCCGGCACGAGCACCGCCGAAGAGATGCCAATCGTCTTCCGCCCCGAGCAGGAGGAAGCCATCAAGCGAACCGTGAAGCAGTTTGGGCGTTCCAAGCGCATGCTCTGGAACGCGAAGATGCGCTTCGGGAAGACGCTCTCGGCGCTCGAGGTCGTCAAGGAGATGGGATTCCGCCGCACCATCATCATGACGCACAGACCCGTGGTGGACGATGGCTGGTACAAGGACTTCGGGAAGATATTCCATGAGGGCGACGGCTATCGTTACGGCTCCAAGGAGCATGGCTATACGCTCCGGGAGCTCCTAGACGGTAATGACAGCTTCGTATGGTTCGCCTCCATACAGGATCTGCGCGGCTCCGTCGCCGTTGGCGGGAAGTTCGCCAAGAACGAAGACGTGTTCAACACGGTATGGGACCTCGTAATCGTGGACGAGGCACACGAGGGCACCAAGACATCGCTCGGCGACGGCACCGTAAAAGCCGTCCTGAAGCCGGACGGGCCCACGAAGTTGCTCTCCCTCTCGGGCACACCCTTCAACATCCTCGATGACTATGAGGACGACGAGACCTACACGTGGGACTACGTGATGGAGCAGGATGCGAAGTCGAAGTGGGACAAGCTGCACTTCGGCGACTCGAATCCGTACGAGGATCTTCCGCAGCTCTGCATCTACACCTATGACCTCGGAGAGGTTTTCCGCAACGAGGGCTACGTAGCCCTCGATGACAAGGCGTTCAACTTTGCCGAGTTCTTCCGCGTAAGCGATGACGCACGGTTCGTGCACGAAGATGACGTTCGGAGCTTTCTCAATCTGCTCTGCAAGAGCGATGCGAGCAGCAACTACCCATACTCGCGCGACGACTACCGGCGCCTCTTCCGGCACACGCTTTGGATGGTTCCCGGCGTGCGGGCCGCCAAGGCGCTGAAGACCCTCATGCTCGAACACCCCGTCTTCGGCAGCGGCCAGTTCGACATAGTGAACGTCGCGGGTGACGGTGACGAGGAGAGTGACAACGCACTCGAGCACGTGCAGAGCGCCATCTGGAACGCCGATGATGCCGGAACATACACGATTACGCTCTCGTGTGGCCGGCTTACGACCGGCGTAACCGTACGCGAGTGGACCGCCGTTCTCATGCTCGCTGGCAGCTACTCGACGAGTGCGGCGAACTACTTGCAGACCATATTCCGCGTGCAGTCCCCCTGCGACATGGGTGGCAAGGCGAAGGAGCGCGCCTACGTCTTCGACTTCGCTCCAGACCGGACGCTCAAGATGGTCGCCAAGGCCGTTTCGGTCTCTGCCAAGGCCGGCCGCACAAGCGACGGCGACCGCGCCGCTCTCGGCGAATTTCTCAACTTCTGCCCGGTCATCGGTATCAGCGGGTCGAGAATGGAGCGCTACGACACCGGCAAGCTCTTGCGTCAGCTCAAGCGTGCCTGGGCCGACGCCGTCGTGAAGAACGGCTTCGAGGATCCGAACCTCTACAACCAAGAGCTCCTGAACCTCAGCAAAGGCGACCTAAGCGAGTTCGAGAAGCTTAAGAAGATAGTTGGCGCGACCAAGCCCTCGAAGACCCCGACCGACATCCCCATCAACGATCAGGGGCTCACGGACGAGGAGCGTGAACAGGTCGAGCGCACCGAGAAGAAGCCCAAGCGCGAACTCACAGCCGAGGAGAAGGCCCTCCTAGAGAAGCTCAAGAAGGCCAGGGAGAACCGAAAGGCGGCAATCTCAATCCTCACTGGCATCAGCGTCAGGATGCCGCTCCTCATCTACGGGGCCGACGTTCCCTACGACGAGGACATAGACCTCGCGCGCTTCGTTGAGCTCGTTGACGAGCGCTCCTGGGAGGAGTTCATGCCCAAGGGAGTTACCAAGAGGGTGTTCCGTCGCTTCATGAGGTACTACGACGAGGACGTCTTCGTGGCAGCGGGCAGGCGCATCCGCAACGTGACGAGGCATGCCGACACGCTTCCACCCACCGAACGGGTAAAGGAGATTGCGCACCTCTTCGGGTACTTCAAGAACCCGGACAAGGAGACGGTGCTCACCCCGTGGCGTGTCGTTAACATGCACATGTCCGACATGCTGGGCGGCTGGGACTTCTGGGACGAGACCCACACAACGGAGCTCGACGAGCCACGTTTCGTTGACAGGGGCGCCGTCACCCGCCATGTTTTCTGGGGGGAGGCTAGCTCGGGAAGCCAGACGACGCTCTTCGGAGACAAAGCCGCCTCCACAAGGCAGACCACCCTCTTTGGAGAGCCGAGCACCCACATTCTCGAAATCAACTCGAAGACGGGGCTCTATCCCCTTTACGTGACCTACTCAATGTTCCGCGCAAGCATAGGCGACCGCCTTTCCGACGCAAGCCCGGAGGAACAACGCAAGGCGTGGAACGAGGTCGTGCGCAACCGCATCTTCGTCATATGCAAGACGCCCATGGCCAAGGCGATCACGAAGCGAACGCTCGTAGGCTACAGCAAGAGCATACGCATCAACATGCGCTACGTAGAGGACCTCGACAAAGTGATGGCCAACAAGCGCCAGCAGTTCATGCGTAAGGTGGCCCGTGGAAGCTATTGGGACAATCAGTTCGGAGGAGCCGTGGAGTTCAGCGCCATAGTAGGAAACCCGCCATATCAGAAGGACGATGGAGGGCACGGGACTTCTGCTAGCCCTGTCTACCAAGAGTTCGTTGAGACGGCCATGGACCTCAAACCCGATTACGTCTCCATGATTACGCCGTCACGCTGGTTCAGCGGCGGCAAGGGACTCGACGATTACCGCGATCGCATGCTCCACGACCACCACCTGCGCAAGCTCGTGGACTTCCCCAAGCTGTACGAGCCCTTTCCGAACGTGAAGATACGTGGCGGCATCTCGTACTTCCTGTGGGATCGCTCGTAGGACGGCCCCTGCACCATTCAGACCATGGCGGATGGCAAGCCTGTTGGAGAGGCTGTAGCCCGTTATCTTGACGAGTTCGACGTTCTTGTGCGTAGAAACGAAGCCGTGCCCATATTGCAAAAGGTACGTGCAAAGGATGAACCCACGCTCGACAGACGAGTTTCATCCCGTAAGCCTTTTGGATTGCCGACGAACTATTCTGGCGGTCGCAAAAGCCCCGAGGGGCTCACAGGTCCCATTAAGCTGTTTGCTAACCAGAAAATACTTTGGACTGAGCGTTCCGAAATACTTAGAAACGCAGACTGGATCAACGCCTGGAAGGTCTTAATGACACGTGTCCAGGGAACTAGCGCCGCCACGGAAACTCAGTTTTTGTCTAAGCCCATCATTGCGGGTCCTGGAACGGCTTGCACTGAGACTTATCTTGTGGCAGGACTGTTTAACAGTAAGGATGAAGCGGATTCATATGCATCCTATTTGCGCACTCGACTAGTTCGCTTTCTGGTCTCCCTTCGCAAGTCCACTCAAGATGCCGCACGAGACGTATACGCTTTCGTCCCTGACCTCACCTATGACCACCCTTGGACCGACGAGTTGCTCTATGAGCGCTACAGCCTAACTGAGGAAGAGATCTCCTTCGTGGAAAACACGGTGAAACCGATGAGCTAAATCCCTCGGCAAACATTCAGACGAAGACGTGCGAAGCGAAGAACTGATGTGGCTGGCCAATCCTAGACACGCTTGAGCCGGAGCTACCGAAAGCCCGACAATGTGCCGAGAGGCACGAAGGGAGCTTTCGGACCATGAGCAGGACGACGAGGAGAAGGTACGACCCGCAGT
>Ga0214927_100089_pt1 | contig 68323 bp, 58 predicted proteins | sample Stichaenrichm16X_FD_168612 | JGI IMG/M metagenome (GOLD analysis project Ga0214927, IMG submission 168612) | Xylose enriched microbial communities from anaerobic bioreactor in Madison, Wisconsin, United States - 16X | ecosystem: Engineered > Bioreactor > Anaerobic > Unclassified | place: USA... | reverse complement strand
GCACGCCACGAGTCAAGCGGCCATCGGGCCTGAACGAAGTGAAGGCCAGGGACTTGAGTCCCTGGCCGGCTTTTCTGGGTTATACCCTAAGAGCAAACCACCCGCTATGCGGGTGGTAATGATTGGCTGGGTCTCGTGCTTGGGGGATGGTCGAAGAGGGGGAGAGGGGCATAGCTTCCGGGTGGAAGAGCGTAGCCTTCGGGAGGGAGCTTGCCTCCCATGAGCCAGCGTGGCCGCGCCCTAGGCGTGTCATGGCGCGCGAACCCCGCCGTGGCCCCGACGCCAGTTCGGCACGCCGCCCGTCCTGGAATGAGTCTAGGAATGGGGAGGGAGGGCGCCCGACGCGCCATGGGCGTCGTCGCCCCTTTCAGGATTTCACGGGCTCGTTGGATGTCATCAAGAGGCGAAGCAAGGCAACGGAAGCCTCGCGTGAGCACGTTCGCGGGAGGGCTGTCGGGGGGGGAAGTCTGTGATGTCGTGGCATCTGTGCAGGTACAAGGCTCGTGGATAAGGAGACGCCCCTGCTCATGGCAGCAGGCGCCTCGCGTGAGCACTCACGCCCGGAGTCTGCTGCCAGGTGGTTCCCCTTTCAGGTCTGAATGGCAGCCGCTTCCCGCTATGAGCACTCACAGGGGGAGTTCTCTGCCGTTGTCGTACGGTCGACGAGGAGAACAACTGGGGGAGTTCGATCTTCCGGGACTTCCGTGGCAGTGGGAGCCGGATGTGAGCGCACACATCGGGAGTCTGCTGCCAAAAGGGCTTCCTTCCGGGTCTGGATGGCAGCCGCTTGATGGCGAGCGAGGAGGGAGCGTCGGCCTCGTCTCCCCGGATGCCGGTGGATTATGCCCGGAGCCGGATGGAGGATCTTCTCACCCTGATAGAGGGCAAATCCGTCGACGAGCGATGCTGGCGGGTGGGGAAGACGTGCAGTCGTGTCCGTGACCTCGGGCGTTTCTGGCAGGGGAGGGGCTCGTCCCAACTTTCTCCAAAAGTTTGGAATTGACGCTTGTCAGAGCGGGACGTTCTGTTAATATTCTTTCTGCTGCAACGCAGCAAGCCATGTCGGAGTGGCGGAATTGGCAGACGCGCTAGCTTGAGGTGCTAGTGACTGACTAAAAGGTCGTGCGGGTTCAAGTCCCGCCTCCGACACCACGAAGGTGCAGAGAGGCTCCCACGGGAGCCTCTCTTCTTATGTGTCGAGCCTCTGCCATGGGAGACGAGACGGCTCGCTCCGCGTCGACCGGCGGTCATGTCGGGTGAGACCGACCACCCTGCTGGCGTGTGCCGCTCGCCTGGGATGCGGGGGTAGGCTACTGGCGATACGGCGACCCTGAGCCTGTTGGCGGGTGCCGTTCGCTTGGGATGCGGGACTCCATGCGGCAGGGAGCCCGTGCGGGGACGCTGCCATGCCCCTCTCGCCCGGTGTGGCATCCCCTGACAGGGCATCCCCCTGGAGCGCCTTCGGCCCGCAAGCCCCTGCGCTGCGCCCAACCGTCCACAAAACGAAACCCGCGCGCAACCAATCGGGCGCCCCGGCGGCCTAACATGCGATAAAGGTCCCCGCACGAGAGGTGGGATGCACAATGATTGACCAGGTCACCGTGTTTCTCCCCAACGAACCCGGAACGCTCGCAAACATGAGCGACGTCCTGGGCAAGGCAGGCGTCCAGATCCTCGCCATCATGGTCGCGGACTCCACGGACTTCTGCAGCGTTCGGCTGATCGTGGACGACACGCCGCGCGCCCTCGACGCGCTCCATAAGGCGGGCCTCAGCGCCGCCACGACCAAGGTCATCGCCGTGGACGTGCCCGACGTCCCGGGCGGCCTCGCGTCCGTGGTCACGCGCATCGCGAGCGCGGACCTCAACATCCAGTACGCCTACAGCTGCTCCATCCGCGACCGCGCCGTGGACGTGATTCGCGTCACGGGCGACCCGGTTGCCGTCAAGCTGCGCGAGATCGACTTCCACGACCTGGCGCTCTCGGACCTCCTGGGCTAGCGCCCCTCTCGCCCGGCGCAAGCCCGCCCCAACCGGCGTCCGGACGCCCGCCCTCCGCAGCCTGGCGCAAGCCCCGGCGTTTACCTGCGCGCATCTGGGTAGAATCTGCCGTGACGCAGTCGGGCGGCAGGGGGATGCATGGCACAGGGCGGTATCGTCCGCAGGTTGGATGGCATAGGGGAGAAGAGCGTGGGAGGCACGCTGGCGACGCTCCTCTCGCTCACGAGTGACGCGGTGATCGCGTTCGACGGCCAAGGAAGGGTGCTCCTCTCCAACGACACCGCCGCGCTGGTGTTTCCCCATCCGCCCGAGGGACTCGTGGGCTGTGACGTTCGCTCGTGCTTCCCGCTGGCGGACGACGCGGACCCCGACGGTCCCTTCTGCCTGGACGACCTCCCGTTTCCCACGGATGGCAGCTCGAAGCCGCTGGTGTGCCAGGCGGGAGACGGCGGCGCGCTGGAGCTGACGGTTCGCTGTGACCGCGTTCCGTCTGCGGGCGAGACGTACCTCCTCGTGGCCGTGGCGAGCGACGTGGCGGCTCAGGCGGAGCGCGAGAACGACCGGCTGGTCCAGGAGCTCTCCAGGGCCAACAAGCGCCTTTCGGGCACGCTGGGCATCGTGCTGGGCACGCTCGACTCCGGTGACGTGATGACGCTCTTCAGCCGCGCGCTGGAGGAGATCACCGACACCATGGAGGCCTCTGGTACCGTGTTCTACGTGGCCGAGCAGGACGGCTACCACCTTCGCGGCGTCAGCAAGTCGCTCGCGGGGGTCCGGGTGCCGCGCTATCTCTCGTTTGGCCAGACCATCGACGCCCTGGCAAAGCGGGCGGGCCGCGCGCTCAGGCTGCGGGTGCTCCCGCCCAAGGGCGACGACCTCCGTCGCGGCAGGCTCATCAACCGCGAGGTCGTGAACGAGGAGACCCAGGAGGTCTATCGCCTGCGTGCCGGCAAGGTACCCCCGTTCACGAGCTTCATCGCGGTCCCGGTGTGGTTTGGCGGCCACGTGATAGCGCTCATCGAGGTGGGCTGGGAGCAGGCGCGTCCCATGCAGCGCGAGGACAGCGAGCTGCTGGATGCCGTCGCCCAGTACCTCTCCGTGCAGCTGGTCGGCGCGTTCAGCGCGCTCAGGGCCCGGCGCGACGGCGAGCTGCGCGACAGCGCGTCCCAGGTGCGGGAGACCCTGATGGAGGCCGGCGACCTCACCCCGCAGGCGCGTCACGACGTCGCGCGGGAGGTCGAGGACGTGCTGGACGCGGCCTGCGTTGAGGTGCGCCTGAACCAGCGGCAGGGCAACACCGCGCTGGTCACGACCCCTGCGGGCGACGACCTGAGCCTCCCGCTGGACTTTGAGCAGGTCCAGCGCCTGACGCAGGAGGACGGCACCGCGGTCATGCCCCTGGAGCCCGACGACGCCGCGTCCCGGGCGCTCGCGGGCGCGGGCATGCCGGCGACGGGCGCCTACGTGGGCCTGGGCAGGATCGGGGACGAGGCCCTGGGGGTCCTGGTGCTCCGCCCGTCTGACGGCGAGCCGCTCGACGAGAGCGAGCTGCGCTACCTCGGGCGCGTCGCGAGCGACCTGCAGGGCCTCGCCAGGGGAGAGGAGCGCCGCAGGCAGGACAAGCGCATCTCCCAGGCGCTCCAGACGGGCATGCGCAACGAGCTCCAGCAGGTCGACGGCATCACCGCCCGGGGAATCTACTCCTCCGCAACCGCGACCGCGGTCATCGGCGGGGACTTCTACGACCTGATCCGGCTCCCGGACCGCCGCGCGTGCGTGATCATGGGCGACGTGTCCGGCAAGGGCGTGGAGGCCGCGTCCGTCTCCGCGGCCGTCAAGACCGCCCTGGGGGCCTACTCGTGGCAGGGCCTCTCGCCCGCCCGCATGGTGCGGCTGCTCAACGAGTTCCTGCTTGGTTTCTCTCGCCTGGAGACGTTTGCGACGCTGTTCGTGGGCATCGTGGACCTTGGGTCGGGCACGCTCTCGTACTGCTCCGCCGGACATCCGCCCGCGATACTCGTGAGGGCCGCCACGGGCGAGATAGAGACCCTCGACGTGCAGTCGGGCGTGGTTGGCGCCTTCCACGAGATGACGTACCGCAACGGACGCGTGAGGCTGCGCAGGGGAGACGTGCTGCTGCTCTACACCGACGGCACCACCGAGGCGCGCGCGACGGATGGGTCGTTCTTTGGCGAGGACGGGCTGCGCGACGCCGTGATGCGCGAGATGCCGCGCGGCTACGACGGCCTGCTCGACCGACTGCTGGCGACGCTCGACTCCTTTACCGAGCGGCACCTGGACGACGACGTTGCGATGGTCTCGCTCCGCTTTGACCTGGTGGGTCCGTCGGAGGCGCCTCACGATGCGGGGGAGGTGAGCGGCGCATGACGGGGGGTGTGGGAGAGACCCAGGGCTCCGTGGCTGGTCCCAGCATCGCGCTGGTGCCGGCCTTTGGCGACGTGGACGTGACCACCGCGCCGCGCCTGAGGAGGGCCATCGACGCCCTGATAGACGGCGGGTGCAAGAGGATCGTGCTCAACATGGCGGAGGCAACCTACGTGGACTCCGCGGGTATGGGGATGATCTTCCACGAGATCCGCCACATGCGCGAGCATGGCGGGCTGCTCTCGCTCACCAACGTGTCGCCCGGCGTGATGCGTGCGCTCAGGATCGCGCGCGTCGTGGACCTGGTGCCGGTCTCTGCCCAGGGTGCGCGGCCCCAGGTGCCGGCGCTGGACCCCTCTGCCATGCCTAAGTGGAGGACCACGGTGTGGATCGACCCGGACGACCTGGGGGCCAGCCGCGAGCGCGTGGCGACGCTCCTCTCCCGCATGGACCTGTCCCCGGACGACCTGTTTGACCTCAACCTCGCCACCGGCGAGGCGATGGGCAACGCCATCGACCACACGGACGACCGGTGCGCCCTGGTGACCGTGGCGTGCTATCCCGATCGAGCCGTGGTGGACGTGACGGACTGCGGCTGCGGCTTTGAGCTCTCACCCGACGACGACACGCCCGAGGTGGGGGAGGCAGACGAGCGCGGCCGCGGCATCAAGCTGATGCGGCTGCTTGCCGACTCGGTCTCGATCGTGCGCCGCCAGCAGGGCGGGACCTGCGTGCGCATCGTGAAGCTGTTTCGCCCGTAGCGGAGCGACGGGCTGCTGAGGAAAACGGAGTATTGGCAATCTGAGGGGCGTTCGAGCTGAGGAAAGTCGAGTATTGGCAGCGAATGGGCCCTTCGTATTGCCAACACTCGACATTCCTCAGTACCAAGCGGCTTCGGATTGCCAATACTCGACTTTCCTCAGCATGGGTCCCTCACGCGGTGTACCCGTGTGGGTGCGCACCGGCTGCCTGGCGGCGAGAGTTGGGTTGGAGCTGGCAGACAGGGGGCTCGAGGAAAGGCGAGCGGGTCCGTTCCAGGTCCCAACGATTGCCAAGGGCCGATAGGGGCAGTCACAAGGGAGTTCTCAGCTGGGGAGTGATTTCGTGTGAGGAGCACGTCCTGTGGGGTGACCCATTTCCAGCTGAGAAGAGCTCAAAGAAGGGGCATCAGAGACTGACGTACGTGGGGGCGCCCAGCCCGGACGCTGAACTATCCGCTCCGTCCTAGGTCCATTGCCCCATCACGAGCTGTTTAACCTGGGGTAGAGGAACCGGACGGCATGGGGCGGGACGATCCGCGCTCGGCGGGGAACGTGCTTAGCGTCGCTAGTGCTCGTGGGGATTTTGGCTCGGGCCGCTTAACGATGCTAGCCATCTTGCGGGTTTCGATGCCCGATGCTAAATCCCCCTGGCCCTCGTGCGGGTCGGGCAGAGGAAACTGGCACGGAGGACTAGGGGCGCTAAGCACGCGGGGGCCAAAACAGCACGAGGCCTAGCATCGCTAAGCATGCGACTGCCGAATCGGCGCGGGGGCTAGGGGTGCTAAGCATGGGGGGGCGGCAAACGTGCGGCGCCTGGCGTGGCCAAGCGCCTCGGAGCTACCGCCATGGGGAAGTGGCTACCACGAAAAAGGGCGCCCCGCCAGGGACGCCCGTCGATCGCTTGGAGGCGAGACCCGGATTCGAACCGGGGATAAGGGCTTTGCAGGCCCGCGCCTTACCACTTGGCCATCTCGCCAGATATGCGGCTATGAAAAGGGCCGGCTGAGACCGGCCCGCGAAGCTCATGGAGCGGGCTACGGGATTCGAACCCGCGACCTCCACCTTGGCAAGGTGGCGCGCTACCAACTGCGCCAAGCCCGCGACGCGAGGAATAAGTATACGAGGGAGGACCTCAGTTCGCAAGGGGAGAGCCGCGAGGGCGCTGTCCTCAACCTAACGCACACAAATCTGCACGCGGCGGCCGATGTGCTTAGCAACGCTAGCGCTCGCACGGATTTTGACTCGGGCCGCTTAGCGGAGCCAGCCCCTGCACGGATTGGGTGGCGGGAATCGGTGCGGGGCCTAGGGGCGCTGAGCACGCGGGTGCCGGGCTCCTCAGGCGCGCCCGCGTGAGGGGACACGCCACGAAAAAGGGCGCCCCGCCAGGGACGCCCGTCGATCGCTTGGAGGCGAGACCCGGATTCGAACCGGGGATAAGGGCTTTGCAGGCCCGCGCCTTACCACTTGGCCATCTCGCCAGATATGCGGCTATGAAAAGGGCCGGCTGAGACCGGCCCGCGAAGCTCATGGAGCGGGCTACGGGATTCGAACCCGCGACCTCCACCTTGGCAAGGTGGCGCGCTACCAACTGCGCCAAGCCCGCGACGCGAAGAAGAATATACGTGGCGGAGCCCGATTATGCAAGCACGAATTTCAAAAATCTTGGCAGCTTGTTCCTCGCGTGGAAGAAATCGCAGGTGAGAGGCACCGCCCACCTGGTTGCCATCCATCCCGGCGGCATGGCGCGCGCCCCGACTGCGGTATGCTAGGCAAGGCGCCCGCATCCCGGCGCCCGGGACCGCAAGGCCGTACGCGGCACATTCGTCAGGAGAACCATGTTCCTCAACATCCTCACCCTGCTGTTCCTCGCCCTGGTCGTGATGGGCTTCGCGCGCGTGATCAGGTACTTCATCACCTGGCTGGGAAGGGGCAAGGACCTCAGGACCGCCGTGGACCACAAGCGCGTGAGCGAGGAGACCGCCCTGGCCTACCTCGAGGAGGGCCGCCACCTCACGCGCGACCAGCGCGCCGAGGTCATGCGCGCCCAGCTCCAGGATCGCGAGGAGTTTCTCGACCACCTCCACATCACCTGGTACCAGGTGGTCATCCTGTTCGTGTTTGGCTCCATGGCGGGCCTGCTGCTCGAGGAGCTGTGGATGTTTGTCTCGGCGGGGCTCACCCAGAGCCGCGTGGGGCTGGTGTGGGGTCCCTTCTCGCCCCTGTACGGGTTTGGCACGGTGTTCCTCACGCTCATCGCGTTCCAGATGAGGAAGCGCGGCGCCAAGGGCTGGCAGGTGTTCCTGGTCTCGGCGCTGGTGGGGGGCTGCCTGGAGCAGTTCACCGGCTGGGCCATGGAGACTCTGTTCCAGGCGCAGTCGTGGACCTACCTGTACCTGCCCGACCACATCACGCAGTGGATCGCATGGCGCTTCCTGGTGATGTGGGGCGTGCTGGGGCTGGTGTGGACCAAGATGATCATGCCCGAGCTGCTGTACCGCATCGGCGAGCCCACCACCAAGCGCCAGGTCACGTTCGTCGTCATCCTGGCCGCCTACCTCGCGCTCGACATCTTCATGACCCTGGCGTGCTTCCAGCGCCGTACCGAGCGCGACGCGGGCATCCCCGCGTCCAACGACTTCGAGCGCTGGATAGACGACCACTACACCGACGAGTTCATGAGCCAGCGGTTCCAGAACCTCGTGATCGGGCAGGACCTGTGATGCCGGGTGCCCCCACCCCCGGGGACGGCGAGGAGGCGTCGCGCGAGGTCTACCTGGACTACGCGGCGGCGACGCCCATGGATCCCGGCGCGGTGCGCGCCATGGAGCCGTTCCTCTCGCATGAGTTCTACAACCCCTCCGCCCCCTACGCCCCCGCGCGTCGCGCCCATGCGGCGCTGGAGGACGCCCGCGCCTCCCTCGCCCGCGTGATGGGAGCGCGTCCGGCGTCGATCACGCTCACCGCGGGGGCCACCGAGGCCAACAACCTCGCCTTCGCGTGCGTGGACGGCGAGGTCGTGACCGATGCGGCGGAGCACGAGAGCGTCCTCGCCGTGGCGCAGTCGCGCGGCGGGCGCATCGTGGGCGTGGGCCCCGACGGGCTCGTTGACCCCGACGAGGTCGCCCGGGCGGTCACGCCCCAGACGGAGCTGGTCTCGGTGGAGGCGGCAAACGGCGAGGTGGGTGCCATCCAGCCCGTCCGGCGCGTCGCGGCGGTCGTGGCTGAGGAGCGTGGGCGCCGGCTGAGGGCGGGGGAGAGTCGCCCGATCCTGCTTCACGTTGACGCCTCGCAGGCGGCCGGGTACGTCTCGGTCGCGGTGTCGTCCCTGGGGGCCGACCTGGTCACGCTCAGCGCCGCCAAGGTGTACGGGCCCAAGCAGGTTGGGCTGCTGTGGTCGTCCGACCGCGTGCGGCTCCGTCCCCTCGTGCTGGGCGGAGGCCAGGAGGGCGGCGTGCGCTCCGGCACCGAGAACGTGGCAGGCGCCGTCGCCTTTGCCCACGCGCTGGAGCTGGCGGAGCGGATGCGCCCGCAGGAGGTCCGGAGGCTGGCCGCCCTGCGCGTCGACCTGGAGGGCAGGGTCAGGCGAGAGTTCCCGTGGTGCGTGGTGAGCGGCCCCCGCCAGGGCAGGCTGCGCCTTCCCGGGCTGCTGCACGTCTCGTTCCCCCGGCTCGACGCGCGCAGGCTCGTGATCCTGCTGGAGCGCCGCGGGGTGTACGTGGGCACGGGCTCGGCGTGCGCGGCGAGCAGGATGAGAAGCTCGCACGTGCTCGCCGCGATGGGCGTGCCGGACGTGGTGGCCCAGGGGAGCCTGCGCATCACGCTGGGGAGGCAGACCGGTGCGGAGGACGTGGCATACGCCTCCCGGCAGATCACGGCCTGCGTGCGCGGCGAGATGGCGCGCCTCTCGCTTACGGACGACGACATGAGGCAGGCCGCGGGAGGCGATGCGTGATGGGCGAGAGGGTCTTCGTGGGCCTGAGCGGAGGGGTCGACTCGGCGCTTGCGGCGGCACTGCTGGTCGAGCGCGGCTACGACGTCACGGCCGTGTACATGCGCAACTGGTCGCGCGACCTCCCGGGGTTCAAGTGCGCCTGGGCGGACGACCTGGCCGATGCGGAGCGCGTGGCCGTGACGCTGGGCATCGACCTGGAGGTGTGGGACTGCGAGCGCGAGTACAAGGAGACGGTCGTCGACTACCTGGTTGACGCCTACGCCCATGGCCTCACGCCCAACCCCGACGTCATGTGCAACCAGACGGTGAAGTTTGGCACGTTTGCCGAGCGCGCCTTCGCCCGTGGGGCCGACTACGTGGCGACGGGGCACTACGCCCGCGTGCGGCACGGCTCAAACGGGCATCCCGCGCAGCTGCTGCGCTCCTGCGACCCGCACAAGGACCAGACGTACTTCCTCTGGCGTGTGCCTGCGAACGTGCTGGACCGGACGCTCTTCCCCATTGGCGACTACCCCAGCAAGGCACAGGTGCGTCAGGCGTGCGCCGAGCGCGGCCTGGGGGTGGAGCGCAAGCCCGACTCGGACGGCATCTGCTTTGTGGGCGAGGTGGGCATCCGCACCTTCCTGCTCGACACGCTGGAGAGGCGCCCGGGCGACGTGGTGGAGTGGGAGACGGGCCGGGTGCTGGGGCACCACGACGGCGCCTTCCTCTTCACCGTGGGGCAGCGGCGCGGGCTCGACCTGGGCGGTGGCCCCGCCCGCTACGTGGTGCGCACGGACGTGGGGGAGAACGTGGTCTACGTCACGGCGGACCGCTCGTGCCCCGCGCTGTGGACCGGCTCCCTCGTGCTCGACGACTGCCGCTGGGTGGCGGGGGAGGCGCCCGGCGCCTGCGAGCCCGTGGTGCGCATGCGGCACACGGGGGCGCTGGTGCCCGCGTTGCTCGAGCCGGCGCGCGACGGGAGGTCGGCCACGGTGCGCTTCTCCCAGCCGGTGCGCACGGTCGCGCCCGGACAGAGCGTGGTCGCCTACGACGGCGAGGTGTGCCTGGGCGGCGGGATCGTCTCGCCCCGCTCGTACGAGTCGGTGCGGCCCCCGTTCGAGGCCGCGGCGCAGGGGTAGGGGGGCGGGCGAGACGGGCGCGGGGCGCGGGCCCGTTGCCCGGGATGCCGGCGGGGTGTGCCTGGGCCCCGTGGCAGGCGCTACTCTCCCTCGCCCTCCCGGACCTCCGCGACCTTGGCGCGATACGCGGCGGCGATGACGGCGACGCATCCCTCGCGGCCAAAGCGCGAGCGGTTGAGCACCAGGTCCTTGCCGTCGTGCATCTCGCACTTGCCGGCGGAGTAGCGATGGCAGTACAGCTCGCGCCCCTTCTGCATGTGGCGCACGAGCTTCTTGGCCTCCTTGCGGGTCATGCCGCGCTTGGTGCGCACGGTCTCGATGCGGTCCTCCTCGGGGGCGGTCACCAGCACCGCGATGCGGTTGGGGTTGTCGCGCAGGATGTAGTCGGAGAGCCGCCCCACGATGATGCAGGGGCCCACCGAGGCGAGGTCGCGCACCACGCTCGACACGCGCTGGAACAGCTTGTCTGCGGTGGAGCGGGCGTCGATGCGGTCGGGGAGAAACGCGCTCATCTCGGCCGTGAGGCGGGCGTCGTAGGCCGCCACCTCGTCCACGGGGGCGCCTGCGCGCGCGGACGCCCGCACCAGGACCTCGTTGTCGTAGAACGGAAGGTCAAGCTCCTGCGAGAGCATCTTGCCGATCTCGTGGCCCTCGGCGCCGAAGTCGCGCTCGATGGTGATGACCACGGGGTTGAGCGCGGGCGTGGTTGGCTCGCCGCCGTCGGGTGCGGCCTCCTGCCGCAGTGCGTCGCTGTCCTTCTCGCTCATGGGTGCCTGCCTTTCTGGCTTGGTGGGTGGGTGGCCGTTGCGCTACGCGGCGACGAGGCTGCGCTGGTAGCGGCGCACCGCGAGCGAGATGCCAAAGTTGAGGGCAAAGTACAACAGGAAGATGAAGCCGTACACCAGGAGGATTTGGTCCAGGCTCGTGGTGGTGGCCATGATGACCTTGGAGGTGTACATGAACTCCGCCACGTTGATGCCCGCCAGGTAGGACGAGTCCTTGACCACGGTTGTGCACTGGCCAAACAGCGCGGGGATGATCAGCTTGAAGGTCTGCGGCAGGATGATGAGCCGCATGGACTGGAAGAAGCCAAAGCCCTGCGACTGCGCCGCCTCAAACTGGCTCTTGGGGATGGAGTTGAGGCCGCCGCGCACGATCTCGGCCATGACCGCCGAGGTGAAGAGCGTGAACGCCAGGACCGAGATCAGCACGTCGTTGCCCTTGACCGTGAAGTACACGAAGAGGATCCACAGCAGGTTGGGGGTGCAGCGGAAGAGCTCGATGTAGGCGCTGGCGATGACGGAGAGCACGCGCAGCCTGCCCGTGCAGTACTGCTTCACCATGGCAAGCACGGTGCCCAGCGCCACGGAGAGGATGATGGAGAGGGCCGATATCTCGATGGTCTTGACGAAGCCGCCCAGCATGAAGGCGACGTTGGTGGCGGTGAAGACGCCCATTACGCCTCACCTCCCGCGGCCTGGCCGGCCTGCGCGGCGACGGCGCGACGGCGACGGCGCGGCGTGCGGGACGAGCTGCGCTCGAGGTGCTGCACCAGTAGCGCCAGCGGGAAGCAGATGAGGAAGTACAGCAGGCAGCACATGACGTAGCCCTGCAGGTAGCCGTAGGTCGAGACGAAGTTGTCGGCGTTGTACATGAGGTCGCCGCCGGCGATGAGCGCCAGCACCGAGGTGTTCTTGACCAGGTTGAGCGCCTGGTTGCATAGCGGAGGCAGGATGATGCGGAACGTTTGGGGCAGGATCACGTAGCGGTAGGCCTGGGCGCGCGAGAAGCCCTGCGACAGCGCGGCCTCCATCTGCCCGCGGGGCACCGACTCTATCCCCTGGCGAATGACCTCGGAGATGTAGGCGGCGTGGTACAGCCCCACGCCCAGCGTGCCCAGCGTGAACGACGCGATGCGCACGGGGTCGGAGGCGCCGGTGACGCGCTGCAGGATCAGTGGGCCGGCCGCGTACATGAAGAAGACCTGCACGGGCAGCGGCGTGTTCTGGTAGAACTCCACGTAGACGCGGTTGATCGCGTGGAGCACCTTGGAGCGCGTGGTCGAGAAGATCCCGAGCACGGTGCCCAGCACCAACGCCAGGGCAAGGCCGGCGAGCACGACCCTGAGCGTGAAGCCAAACCCCTCCCAGAACATGTCCATGTTGGCAAGCGTCTGCTGCCAGCGCATGGGGTCGAATAGGTCCATCCGTTCCTCCTCACGCATGCCGGCGCGCGTGGGCGCGGTCGCGGCATGCCGTCGCATGGTGCGGTGCTACAGCAGGTTCCAGTCCTTGACCTCCTGGTCGAGCCAGCCGTTGGACAGGCACTCGGCCACGACCTGGTCGCAGGTGGACGAGAAGTCGCAGCCCTTCTTGGTCGCGATCCCGTACTCCTGCTTGCCAAACTTGACGTCGGGCTCCAGGAGCTCGGTCGTGTCGTCCTTGTAGCCGCCCAGGATGGAGCGGTCCACCGAGAACACGTCGATGTTGCCCGAGTCCAGGGCGATCTTGAGCGTGGAGTAATCCGGGAACTGCAGGAAGGTGGGGGAGACGTCCAGTCCCTTGTCCTTCAGCATGTCCTGGATGGCCTGCTTGGTGCTGGAGCCCTGGGATACCCCGATGTACTTGCCGTCCAGGTCCCGGAGGCCCTTGAACTTGCCCTTCTTCACCAGGAGGCCGATGTAGTCGGAGCGGTACGCGCGGGTGAAGTCCCAGCTCTGCTTGCGCTCGTCCGTGATGGTGTAGGTGGCGCAGATCATGTCGAGCTGGTCGTTGTCGATGAGCGGCCCGCGGGTCTTGGGCGTGACGTCCGTGAAGGCCACCAGGTCGTCCGACTTGGCCTGCTCGTAGCTGCAGCCAAAGACTTTGGCGGCAACCTGGTAGCACAGGTCTATCTCCATGCCCCGGTACTTGCCGGTCGCCGGGTCAAGGTAGCCGTAGCCCGGGATGTCCTTCTTGACGCCGCAGTTGAGCGTGCCACGGTCCTTGATGGTCGCGAGCTTGGACGACTCCGAGCCGGAGGTCGAGCCCGAGCCCGTCGACTCGCACCCCGCCAGGGCTCCCGAGCCTGCCAGCCCGAGCGCGACGGCCCCTGCCGCCCTGACGAACTGCCTGCGAGAAAGGTTCATGCGATTCTCTCCCCTAAGATGGCGTCCCATGCGGGCTCCTAGTGGATGATCTTGTCGAGGAACGCCTGGACGCGGGGGTTGTCCGGGTGCGTGAAGAAGTGCTCCGGGGTGCCCGTCTCGATGATCCTGCCGTCGTCCATGAAGACGATGCGGTCCGCGACCTCGCGCGCGAAGCCCATCTCGTGCGTCACGCAGAGCATGGTGATGTTCTCGTGCGCGAGCTCGACCATCACGTCGAGGACCTCCTGGACCATCTCGGGGTCCAGGGCGCTCGTGGGCTCGTCGAACAGGATGATGGGCTGCTTGGTGCACATGGCGCGGGCGATGGCGACGCGCTGCTGCTGGCCGCCCGAGAGGTTCTGCGGGTACTCGTCTGCCTTCTGGGCCAGGCCCACGCGCTTGAGGGCGGCCATGGCGTTGGCGTTGGCCTCCTCCTTGCTCTTGTGCTGCAGCTTGATGGGGGCGATGGTGAGGTTGCCCAGCACGGTCATGTTGGGATACAGGTTGAACTGCTGAAACACCATGGACGAGTACTTGCGCGCCATCTCCAGGTGGTTCTTGCGGGTGAGCGTGGTCCCGTCGATCACGACCTCGCCGGAGCTGGGCTCCTCCAAGAAGTCGACGCAGCGTATGAGCGTGGACTTGCCGGAGCCGGAGGGACCCAGGATGACGACCTTCTCGCCCTCCTGGACCTCCAAGTTGACGTCCTTGAGCACGTGGAGGTCCCCAAAGTACTTGTTGAGGTTGCGAATCTGGATGAAGGCGGGCATCGCATGCCTTTCTCGCCGTGGGTGTGCTTGCCGGGCCCTCGCTGCGCCGATGCACCGAGTGCCCCATGGAACTAGACATTCTTAAGGTAGGGTGTGTATGTCGTGTGTGCATCCTTAAAGTTTTTACCCGCGCGTCATACGAGGGCGGTGCTGCGCGCGTGCGGGTTGGTCGTATGGGGGCGCCTTGGCTGGCACCTCTCGTGCGTTCCGGCGGGTGACGGAGGGGGAGATTTCGCATAAAATGCGCGCATGGACCAGGATGCCCGGCAACGGGCCGGACCAAGGGAGAGCCACATGGCATGCTTCATCGTGCCCGCCGCCGAGGGCGCAGTCGTGAAGGTCATCGAGCGCAGGGTCGAGAGGGGCGGTGCCGGCGACCCCAAGGCCGTCGCGCGACGCGCGCAGCGGCTGCGCTGGCTGTCGGGCATGCTCTGGGGCGGCAGCGGACTGCTGGCGTTCGAGCACGTTTGGCATGGCGAGGTGGTCCCGTTCGCACCCTTCCTCACGGCGATGGCGACGCCGTCTGACGCCGTTGCGATGGTCCGCGAGATGGCGAGCGTCGGGGTCGGGATGGCACTTGCGGTCACGGCCGTGTGGGGCGTGATGTGCGCCGTGGCCAACGCGATCGAGCGCCGCGCCGACGAGGGCACTGCCGCAGAGGTCCAGGCGTGACGCTTGCGATGACCGTCCTCGCGGCGGTCGCGTTCACCGTCGCGTGGTACTCGGGCAGGGGAGAGGGGATGCTCCTCTCCCTCCCGTGCCTCATGTACTGGGGTGCGTCGCTCATGTGGCTCGTCGATGCCGTCGCGGAGTACCTGAGCGAGGGTATCGCGATCTTCAACCCCTCGGGCGGGCAGCTTGCGAACGATGCCTTCCTCGGGCTGTGCGTCGTGACGCTCGGCCTGGTGGTCTGGGTTGTCGCGCTGCTGGTGAGGGACCCGCGCGGTCGCGTCCGCGAGGCGATTCTCCGCCACCGCTAGGTGGGGTTCGCGGCAATGCCATGGGGGATGCCGAGCGTTCCTAGGGCTCGCACGGATCCTCGTCACCTCTCCCGCACGAGGGCTAGGATCGCTCAGCATCGAGTACGGAAATCCGTGCGGGGCCTAGCGGAATTAAGCGCCCGAGCATCCAAGGGGGTGTTTGCTGGGGACGCCCGCTGAGGAATTGCGACCTATGGCAATCCGAGTTCCTTTTCTGCTGAGGAAAGTCGAGTATTGGCAGTGGATGGGACCGGGATGGGCCGGGTCGGCCGCCAAAATTCGACATTCCTCAGCGGTTTCGTTGCCCGGATTGCCAACGCTCGGTTTTTCTCAGCGCCCCTGTCGTGGCGGGGCGATGCAAGGGCCCCTCCGATTGCCACAACTCAAGATTCCTCAGCAGTGCTGGGAGCCCGTCCGCGGAACGCCAGGGGAATCGAGCCCCTCCGCATGTGGATGTGGCGACGACCACGGCCACCCCCTCCCTGCCGGGTGGTTCGGGTGCACCGCTGCAGGCAGTTTTCGCATTCGGCAGGATCGTTCCCGACAACCCGTGCGTGGGACGGAGGGTACGGCATCTCCTCTCTCACGGAATTGTTTTGCAGGTCAAAGAATGGGTTGGGACGTTTTGGGGAACGCCTGGTTGGCCATGGGGTGGAACCGCCTTGTCGGTGGGCTCTGCATCTCACTCTGGGTCTCTCCGTGCCCTTTCCCGAGCTCTTTTTCTCTTCGAAGGGTGGGTATCACCTCCGAGCAAGCTCCGGCGTGTTGCTGATGCCCAGTCTCCCCGACGATGGAATGACGGTTGGGAGGCATCAGAACTCGAACCATGGCAACCAAAGCCCGATATGAGTGCCTCTCAGGTTCACCCTTAGGGGGAGAGAACCTGCCCTATCAGAGTAACCGCAGGTAGAATGGGGGAGAGGTATCCTACTCCTCCGACAGATGGCAAGGACTTCCCGTTGTGAGCACTCACATCGGGAGTCTCTTGCCAATCCGCTCCCTTTCCGTGCACGTATGGCAGCCGCTGCCGTATGTGGGCACTCACCTCGGGAGCTTCCTGCCAACGTTGCAGGATGGTTGCCCTCGACCTCATCCCAACGACTAACCGCAAAAGGCGGCTCCACGGCCGGTGGAACGGGTCGGGGAGCCGCAGGCAAAGCGTTTCTCTCGCCTGGACGAGAGGAAGCCGGACTCGCAGCGCCTAGATCAGCCCCTCGCTCTGCAGGAGCTTCTCGACCTCGGTCCCGCGGACCATCTTCAGCACGGTCTGGAGCGCCATGCGCTGCTTCAGGTCAAGGTCCATCTGGGAGAGCTTCTTGCCGTCGGTCAGCATGTACACGCTCCGCAGCAGGTCGCGCACGTCGAAGACGCTGCTCCACACCTCGGGGACGCCGCGGTCGACGCCGCACAGCGTGTACACCGCCTCCATGCCGGTGCGGATGGAGTACTCGGTGGTGAACACGGTGTCGCGCGGGGTCTCGGCGTACTGCCCGATGAACGCCAGGTTCACGGAGCCGGCGGGCACCACGTCGGGACGGTCGCCCGCGCGGCGCGGCTCGAAGAACGACGTCACGTACGGCATCATGCACGGCGTGGTGTTGCACTCCTCCTCGGCGAGGCGACGTATGTCCTGGCGCGGGATCCCGATGTGGTACAGCCACTCGGCGCACAGCTCCTCGCCCGTGCACTGGTACATGGGCTTGTCCACGAAGTCGCCCTTGTCGTCCCAGCAGTTGAGGCCGTAGACCCAGATGAGGCAGTGGTCGTCGGGCTGGTCGGTGAACTGTCCCTGGCGGTTGATGGTCCAGCTGAGAAGCCAGCTCGAGTCCTTGGCGGTCACGATGCCGCCGGTGACCACGCGACCTGAGAGCGGGTCGCGGTGGCAGATCGCCTCGATGGCGGAGAGGATCTGCCTGTTGGCGGTGTCGACGGTCCAGGACTCCCAGCTCGTCTCCTTGATGGACTTGAAGAACTTCTCGGGGTGGCCGAACGACAGGTCCTGCTTGGCGAGCATCTTCCACAGGTCGACCGAGGGACCCGTCCCGTTCTGAATGTCCACCACGGGCGCGTGGGTCTGGTCGCCGTACGCCGATCCGTCGCCCTGGGCGCCGTTGGTGACAAACACCAGGTCGTTCTCGGTCAGGTGCAGCGTGTGGCGCTGCCCCGCCTGCGTGTACGAGAGCTGCCGGGCAACCTTGCGGTCGGTGGTGCAGTCGCACACCACGTCGGTCACGCACGCCTCGAACTCGATCTTGGCCCCCGCGTCCGTGATGTACTTCACCATGGGCTTGATCATCGACTCGTACTGGTTGTAGCGCGTGAAGCGCAGGGCCGAGAGGTCCGGCAGCCCGTCGATGTGGTGGATGTAGCGCTGCATGTAGCGCTTCATCTCGATGGCGGAGTGCCACTTCTCGAAGGCGAACATGGTCTGCCAGTAGATCCAGAAGTTGGTGTTATAGAACTTGTCGTCGAACACGTCGTCGATGGTCTTGTCGGCCAGCTCCTCGTCGGTCGCCAGGAACAGCTTGGTCAGCTCGGCGAGAGCCTCCTTGCTCATGCCGTACTTCTTGTCGGTGTGGGCGTCCTGCCCTTGGTTCTGGGTCACGCGGCAGAGCGAGAAGTTGGGGTCATCCTTGTTGAGCTTGTAGTACTCGGAGAAGATCGTCTCGCCCGGGTTCACGATCGACGGGATGGAGCGGAACAGGTCCCACATGCACTCGAAGTGGTTGTCCATCTCGCGGCCGCCGCGCATGATGAAGCCCTTGGACTGGTCGTGGATGCCGTCGCACGACCCGCCGGCAAGCGGCAGGTTCTCGAACAGCGTGATGTTCTCGCCCGGCATCTGCGCGTCGCGGATGAGGTAGCATGCAGCGGAGAGGCCCGCCAGCCCCGTCCCCACGATGTACGCGTGCTTGCGCTCGATCCCATCAGGCTTCTCCGGCGTCGCGAACGCCTCGTAGTTCCCGCTCGAGTAGTACATGCTGGTGGCCTCCTCAGACTCGCTTCCCACGATGCGCGACGACCAGCGGGACGGCCGACATCCGCCCCGCGCGTCGTCTCTCTCGCTGATACCAGATGGCTACCCGAGGGGGAGCTTGCGGCAAACTCATTGAATCGCCGCGAGTGATAAGAATCTCATCACTTGCCCCAATCTGATGGGCAGGTGGGCGGAATTGGGTATCCCTACTGGGTGTGCGCGAATCGGGCGCGCGAGGCTTGCGGGGAGGTGGCCATGTCGCAGATAACGGAGCGGGCGCTCTCGGAGGCCCTGCAGCGCATCCTGCTGACCAAGCCGCTCGGCAAGGTGACGGTGACCGAGATCGCGGAGGAGTGCGGCGTCAACCGTATGACCTTCTACTACCACTTTCGCGACATCTACGACCTGGTGGAGTGGACCTGCCGCGACTTCGCGGAGCGTGCGCTGGGCGAGAACAAGACCTACGACACCTGGCAGCAGGGGTTCCTGGCGATCTTTGGCTCGGTGGGGCAGCACAAGGCGTTCGTGACGAGCGTGTACCACTCCATGAGCCGCGAGCAGCTGGAGCGCTACCTGTACGACGTGACGTACGACCTGCTCATAGGGGTCGTGGAGGAGGAGTCCGCCGGCCTCGACGTGAGCGATGACGAGAAGGCGTTCATCGCGGACTTCTACAAGTACGGCTTCGTTGGCATGATGCTCGCCTGGATTCGCGACGGCATGCGAGAGGACCCGGAGCAGATCGTGGGGCGCCTCTCGATCATGGCGCAGGGCAACTTCCGCAAGGCCCTGTGCGCGTTCGCTGCGAGGGGTGGCGACGGATCGGCGGGCGAGACGAGCGCGGGCGCCCGGGACGAGGCCGCACCCACCGGCGGCGGGCAGCCAGCCGCGACGGACGGGGGCGAGGGCCGATGATCTATCTCACCGCAGACCTGCACCTGGGGCACCGGTCCATCGTCACCATCGGGGAGGGGCGGCCCTTCCGCTCCATTGACGAGCACGACCGTGCCATCATCGCCAACATCAACGACACCGTGAGCCTGGAGGACGAGCTCTGGATTCTGGGAGACGTGACCCGCGAGCGCGGTGCCAGGTCCATCGCCTGCGCCATGCGGCGCATCAACTGCCGGCACGTCCGCCTGGTGCTGGGCAACCACGACCGCGAGCGGGCCTGCCTGGAGAGCGGGGCCTTTGAGTCGGTGGCGCGCTACGAGGACACCGGCGTGCGTCTGGCGGACGGCACCTGGCAGAGGCTCGTGCTGTTCCACTACCCGGTGCTGGACTGGGACGGCATGCACCGCGGCTCGGTGATGCTGCACGGGCACATCCACTCGCGCGGGCTTGCGGAGGGGGAGGAGCCCCAGGGTCCCGTCGCCACCGAGCACGTGCACGCGCTCCACGGCTACAACGAGTGGTGCCGCCGCCAGGGTCTGCGTCGCTACGACGTGGGCGTGGACGCCAACGGATACCGCCCGGTGAGCCTGGCGCAGGTCCTCTCGTCCATGGGGGTCGAGGGATGCTCCGCGGGACTCTCCTGGGACCCCTCCCACTGGAGGTAGTGGCTGGGGGAGAGGGACGCGGGCTGCCGGCTGGATGGGCCCGGCGCATGGGTGTGCGGGCCTCTCGCCTGGCTTGCGCGAGACGGGCGGGCCACTCGCCGTCGTAACCGTCGCGTTGCGGGCCGCCTGCCGTGGGGCGGGCGGGGCTTACAATGCCACGAGGCCCCGGTCGCCGCTGACGTCCGACTTGGGCGCAAAATCGCAACGTGGATCGGAATCGCCTGGTGGACAGCCTCATCTTCAGCGTCAACGCTACCTTCCCCATCTTCCTGACCATGCTCGTGGGCATGCTGCTGCGCCGGCTGGGGATGATGGACCAGGCGTTCACGGGCTACCTCAATGGGTTCGTGTTCAAGGTCGCGCTGCCGGTCCTGCTGTTCCAGGACCTCGCCACGCAGGACTTCGCCGCCGCCTGGGACGGGCGCTTCGTGCTGTTCTGCTTCCTGGCGACCGCCGCCAGCATGGTGGGGATCGTGCTTCTCGCCCGTGCGATGGTGCGCGACGTTGGGCAGCGCGGCGAGTTCATCCAGGCGAGCTATCGCAGTTCGGCGGCCATCCTGGGCATCGCCTTCATCCAGAGCATCTATGGGAGCGCCCCGTCCAGCATGGCGGCGCTGATGATCCTGGGCAGCGTGCCCCTGTACAACGTGTTCGCCGTGGTGGTGCTCACGCTCACGGCCGATGGTGGCGGGGAGCGGGCGTCCGCGGGTGAGCTGGCGCGCAGGGCCGTCCGTGGCGTGGTCACCAACCCGATCATCCTCGGGATTGCGGCGGGCTTCGCCTGGTCGCTGCTGGGGATTCCCATGCCGGTGGTGCTGGGGTCGACGGTCAAGAACGTCGCCGTGCTCGCGACGCCGCTCGGGCTCATCGCGATGGGGGCGTCGTTCGACTTCCGCGCGGCACGCGGCAGCGTCGGAATCGCGGCGGTCGCGTCTCTGATCAAGCTCGTCGCGCTGGTCGCGATCTTCATGCCCGTGGCCATCCACCTGGGCTTCCGCGGCCAGCAGCTGGTCGCCCTGCTGGTGATGCTGGGGTCCGCCTCCACCGTCAGCTGCTACATCATGGCGCGCAACATGGGGCACGACGGCGTGCTCACCTCCACCATCGTGATGATGACCACGCTGGGGTGCGCGCTCACGCTCACGGGGTGGCTGTGGATGCTCCGTGCGGGCGGCTTCGTGGGGTAGGGGAGAGGGACGCGCGCCCAGCGTGGCCGCCCAACCCGACGCATGTGGCGGTGTCGCCTGGACCGTGACAGTGCTGCCTGGGGTCCCTGGGGCTGGCTTGAAAGCCTGGGCTGCCCGTTCTCGCCCTGAAAAAGTCAAAGAAGGGAGGGGGGCTACCGTCTTAGGTCATCTGGGGTAGCGAGGCCGTCAGCCTCATTTCCGCTCAGTGGGAAGACAAAGAAGGAGGCGGCTTGTGAGGTCTCCTCTCAAAGCTCCCGCTTACAGGTGAGAGGAGTGCTCGCATGTCCCAGTCGGTCGGCCCTTCCCGCTGTCAGAAACCTCATCTTGCGTGTACACACGGGACGCACTTTCCGACAGGGCCGTCGGAAGTAGGCACATAACCGCTGTTGGAGCAGCCTCGTTGCACGTGTCATGGTCAGAAATCGCCCCGCGTGTGTACACACGGGATGGACTTTCAGACAGCCGCACGGCAGCGAGGGTCCCCTCTGTCAAAAACCTCGTCCCACGTGTACACGCGGGACGGCTTTTCTGGCACACGACCTACCTCCCGAGGGTCGGAAGGCTCTCCTCTGTCGGAAAACACGTCCCGCGTGTACACACGGGACGCCGTTTCTTGCACAGGACGGCTTCCCTCAGCATCCGACCGTCCACGCTCCGAGCTACGACGACCACGACGGAGAATCAGTGAGCTAAGAATGGGACGGGCGGCCCACCTTCCGGGCAAGCAGTCCCTCCGTGTATGCAGGTCCCTGGATTCCCTTCTCGGGGTTCTTCCCTACGGAGAGTTGTATCGCGGAGTGGACACCTCCGCGATCGTCCCACTGGCAGCGAACTCCCGATGTGTGCACTTCCGTCTGGCTTCTGCAGCTGTGCGACGCTTCGGCATCGCGTTACCCCAGCTGGCTATTCATTATTTCTGCAACCATGGCAGCAGACTCCCGAAGTGAGTGCTCATATCGGGAGGCGGCTGCCATCGGTGGTAAGAGGGACGGCTGGCAGAAACTCTCCGCACGAGTGCTCACGCGCGCGAGTTGCCGCCATGGTTCGAGCTAGTACGTCCAGCCAACTGGGCGGAGCTCTACCGGCGGCGTCCTGGCCCCATCCGAACTCGTTTGCGCCAGGGGAGACGAGCGGAAGGAGCTCCCCCTTGCCGGCAGCCCACCAATCCACCCTGTTCTCAGACCTGACCTCCGTACACGAGAGATGCGGCCAGGGCTCCACGTTCTCGTTCGCGGACAGGTCTTGCCTACCATGAAGCCTCGCAGCTTTGGGGGCTGGAGCTTGTCGGGAAGAGACCATCGAGCGTGGCCGTTGGGGACGGCCTCCCTATCCGGGCATCCTCCCAACCCCCTCCGTTCTTAGACCCGGCTCCCGTTCATGAGCGAGGGGCTTGAACCTTCGCATTCCCGTCCGCGACCGGCCCCTCCCCGCTACCCCCCGGTGGGCGCGTACTGCCAGCATGGTGGAGATGCCCAGCTCGTGCAGGCGTCCCTCTCCATTGGTGTCGTCGAACGCGTCGTCCAGCACGAGACCCGCGCGAGCCATGCCGCCCAGGAGCTCCCCGGCGGTATGGGAGAACTTTGTCTCGGCGTTCAAATCCTGATAGCGCTTCTCGGCCACACCACTCACAACCTGTTCGCGTTTTTACTGGTGAAAGACTCGGTACCACCAACTTCCACCCAGGGACGACCGCGCCAACCCCACCAGGCAAGCCCGGTTCTGTCTCCTGCTGACAGCGATGGCAAGGAGGCGTATCATCCACCCCATGGCATGCGTTGAGCCCAGGGGAGAGGAGCTCGCCACGGCAGGGTCCAAGCCAACCGCATCGGGTTCGAGCGAGGCTGCGCCCCGTCTCGCCCCCTTCGTCCGCCGCGAGTGGCGGACGCTCGTGGTGGTCTCCGTCACGGGAGTCGCGTACAACGTGGGTATGGTCGCCGGCCCGTGGCTCGAGGGCCTCCTGGCCCAGCGCCTGGCCGACATCCTCGCGGGCAGCCTTGCGCCCCAGACGATGGCCCCGCTCGCCTGCTGCTACGTCGCCGCCATCGCGGGCGTGCAGCTGATGCGCTTCCTCAAGCGGCTCTACGTGCGAAAGTTCGCTAACAACGTCAACCGTCGCATGAAGCGCCGCCTGTACCAGAACCTGCTGGTCACCAGCGAGGAGGCGCTCGAGGAGGAGGGAGCCGGCAGCCTGATGACCAAGGCCCTCTCCGACGTGGACGACTGCGTGGAGGGCGTGCGCAAGTTCACGACCGAGATCTTTGACACCGGCGTCGTGATGGTCGCGTACCTGGTCACGATGCTCGCGTACGACTGGCGCCTGACGCTCCTGGCGCTGCTGTTCCCGCCCGTCTCGTACGTGCTCGCCTCCCGCATGCGCCGCCCGGTCACCCAGGCGACGGCGGCGGCGAAGGAGAGCGTCTCGGCGATGGCGTCGGAGGCGCTCGACCGCGTGGAGGGTGCGACCACCTACCGGGCCTTTGGCCTGGAGCGCGTGCGCGACGAGTCCTTTGAGCGCCGTCTGGCCGACTACGAGCGCAAGGAGACCCGCGCCAACGTGCTGTCCACGGCACTCATGCCCATCTACCAGGCCATATCGCTCCTGGGTGCCGGCATCGTGATCGTGCTGGGCGCCCGCGACGTGATGGGCTCCGGCTGGGCGGCGTGGGACATCGCGGCGTTCACCACGTACTTCTCCGTATTCGGCAGGCTGGCGGTGAAGTCGTCGCACGCCGGCAAGCTCTTCAACTCCGTGCAGCGCGCGCAGGTATCGTGGGAGAGGATCCGTCCCTACATGGGCGAGGCGGCGACCCCCGACGGCGGCAGTCCCATCGATCCCGGCGAGCTCCGCGCGACCGACCTGGGGTTCGCCTTCCCCGGGGAGGGGCCGCTCCTCTCGCACGTCTCGCTCCGCGCGATGCCGGGCCAGGTCATCGCCGTCACGGGCGAGGTCGCAAGCGGCAAGTCCACGCTCGGGCGGCTACTCTGCGGCGAGCTTGCGGCGACCTCCGGCTCGGTCACCCTGTGCGGGCGAGAGGTGCGCGACCTCGTGCTCGCGCGCCGCCCCGTCGCCTCCCGGCTGGGCCACGACCCGCAGCTCATCGACGTGACCGTGGCCGACAACGTCCTGCTGGGCGACGACGGCGACCCTCGGCCCGACCTGGATGCCGCCTGCCTGCTCCGCGAGGTCGACGCCATGCCCGACGGCTGCGACACCCGCGTGGGCGAGGGCGGAGCCGCGCTTTCGGGCGGGCAGCGCGCGCGTCTGGCCCTGGCGCGCACCTATCACTTCGCCCGCCCGCTCGTGGTGCTGGACGACCCCTTCGCCAGCGTGGACATGGCGACCGAGGCGCAAGCCGTGCGCAACCTTGTCGCCATCGCGCGCGGCCGCGGCATCGTCGTAGTGGTCATCTCCCACAGGCTGCTGCACTTTCCGCAGGCTGACGGCGTGCTGTGCCTGCATGACGGCACGGCGGACTTTGGCACGCACGACCGGCTGATGGCGGACTGCCCCGCCTACGCCAGGCTGTACCGGATGCAGGCGAGGGGGGTGGACCTGGATGCGAGCGCACGGCGATGACGCAACCCAGCCGCAAGCCTCGCCGGCGGGGGAGAGGGGCTCCGCGACCCGGCCCACGGGCAACCGCCAGGTGGCGGCGGTGTTCGCCGACGTGGCCCGCACCCACCTCGCGCTGACGGTGGCGCTCGTTGTGGCGGTCGTGGCGACCGTGGTGACGGCGCTTCTCCCCCCGCTCGTCCTCGCGCGGGTGGTTGACGGGATCGCGGCACGCTCGCTCGACGCGCCGCGCCTCGCCGCAGCGTACCTCGCGCTCGTGGTGCTGCAGGGGCTGGCGGGTGCCGGGCAGGAGGCCGCGATCGCGGTGTTTGGCCAGAAGGTCACGCACGAGCTCCGCTCGCGGATGGCTGCCAAGCTGGACCGGCTGCCCGCGGGGTACTTCGTCCGCAACGCGGCGGGGGCCATCACCTCTCGCCTGGTCAACGATGTCGACGCCGTGGAGGCCCTGTTCGCCTCGGGCGTGGTGGGCATGGTCACCGACCTGTGCCAGGTGGTCGGCATCGTCGCCATCGTGATGTGGGAGAGCGCGGGCCTGGGGGTCATGCTGCTGGTGGCCCTCCCGCTGGTGTTCCTGTTCACGCGCCACGTGCAGCGCGCGACGCTGGACGCCCAGACCCAGAACCGCGTCGCCGTGGGCGAGGCAAACGAGCAGATCCCCGAGACGCTCCGCACCATCCGCACCATCCGCCAGCTGGGCCGCGAGGCGTTCATGGGGCGGCGCTACGCCCGTGCGATCGACCGCGCCTTCCAGGCGCAGGAGCGCTCCAACTTCTACGACGCCGTCTACTCGCCCGTCGTGATCACCACCAGCTCGGTGGTCATCGGCGTGTCTCTGTCGCTTGCCGCGCAGGGCGGCCCCCTCGGCTCGATGTTCGGCGTCACGGTCGGCGGGGCCGTCGCGGTCATCTCGTACGTGGAGAAGGTCTTCACCCCGCTCTCGGACATCGGCATGGAGATCCAGTCCATCCAGCAGGCTGCCGCCGGCGTGCGGCGCATCGGCGAGCTGCTGGCCGAGGCGGAGGAGAGGCCCGTGGCCGCCGACGCCCCGACACCCTCCGACGGCAGCTTCGGCGACGTCGTCGCGAGCCTCTCCCACGTGACCTTTGGCTACGAGCCCGCCTCCCCCCTGCTGCGCGACTTCAGCCTGCGGGTGGAGAGGGGCGAGCACGTCACGCTCGTGGGGCGCACCGGCGCGGGCAAGAGCACCGTGCTCCGCCTGCTGCTGGGGCTGTACCAGCCTGACTCCGGCGAGGTGACGGTCCTGGGCAGGCGCGCGGGGTCCATCCCGCCCGCAGAGCGCCGGCGCTGCTACGGCTACGTGGAGCAGGCGTTCCGCGCGGTGCCGGGGAGCGTCGCGGATCAGGTCACGCTCGGCGACCCCTCCGTCACGGGCGACCGGGTCTCGCGCGCGCTGCAGACGGTGGGGCTGAGCGACGTGGTCGCCGGCCTTCCGCGGGGCGCGGGCACGCCGCTTGCCGACGCCCGCCTCTCGCAGGGCCAGCTGCAGCTCATCAACATCGCTCGGGCGATTGCCTGCGACCCCGGGCTGCTGATCCTAGACGAGGTCACGGCCAACCTGGACTCCGCCACCGAGCGCCAGGTCATGGAGGCCCTCGCCGTCGCGGTGCGCGGGCGGACGGTCATCTCGGTGTCGCACCGGCTCTTCGAGCGGGAGGGCGGCCGCCTCGTCCGCGTGGGGGAGGACGACCCGGAGGTTCGGGAGTAGGGGCCGGCCCGTGCCTGCCGGCTCTGGTGCCACGCGCGGTGGCGGCCTCCTCGCTGCGGCGCGCGTGACGGTTGGGACGATTCCCAGGTCGGGAAGTCGTCCCGCGGGCGGCGTCGGCAGATGGCGCGCAGCCCGCGGGCCGGCGCACGGGTGCTCTCCGCGATGCTATCGTGGGCGGTGGCGGCACCGCCATCGGCTGCCATCGTGCGATCGGAGGCTTCCATGGACGCTTCTCTCTCCCAGATGCGACTGGGGCACTGGCTCCTCGCCGCGTGCTGCGCCTTGTACCTGGCGTGGTGGGTCATCTTCTTCTGGCCCAAGGTGAGTGGGGGCGAGGCCCAGGGTGCGATCAGGGGCGTCGGTGTCGCGGCGATCCTGGGGGCCGTGGCGTGCGGACTCCTGGGGGCGCTGCGCGCGTGCGGTGGCGCGTCCTCGCTGGCGGGTGGGGCGATGGTCCCGGCGTTCGTGGTTGGGTCCGTGGTGCTCTACCTCGTGATGCTCGCGGTCACCGCCGGGGCGCTCGGGAGGCAGCCCACAACGGAGCTGGTGCTGTTCGTGGCCTGGCTGGGGATGGAGCTGTTCTGCGCATACGCGCTGGCTGGGGCGGGGCGGCAGGGCGTTGCCACGCTCGCCCTGGTCCTGGCGCTGGTCGGATTTGCGGTGAGCCTGGTCTGCTACGTGCTGTACTACCGCCTTCCGCCGATGAGCTCGTTCGTCGACGGGTGCCTTCCCCTCGCGCTCATCGGCGTCGTGAGCGCCGTCCTCGCCGTCGCGATGTAGCCGTGGGGTACCGCACCTGGTCGCGTCCCCACCGCACCTGCTGAGGAATGTCGAGTATTGGCAATACGCGCGCCGGTTCAGCTGAGGAATGTCGAGTATTGGCAGTGAGGTGGCGCCCATGGCTGCCAAAGGTCGACATTCCTCAGTAGTTTGGGTGCCTGGATTGCCAATGCTCGACTTTCCTCAGCAGGTGTTCCCACCCGGACACTCGGTTATTGCCACTGACCGGCATTTCCTTGCTGGGTATGGTGGAGGAATCGTCTATTGAGGCGACACGCTCCAAGTCTCTTGGCAAGCACATGGGTTTCGGTTTCGACCAATGTCAAATTCGTGTCTGCAGAATGGCGCGACTAAAGCACAAGTTGGCTGCGGGAAAAGTTTCGTGACTCCGCCCAAGGGCGAGGCACCTCCCGTACCATCTGTTCATGGACATCCTCATCTCACATCTCACCGCCCTCAGCGCAATGCGCCGATGGGAGCTACGCCGCGACTTCGACCCCCTCTGCCGAAGCGCCATGGGGGTACCGGCCTCGATTCCGTCTTCTGCCGAGGCGAGCCGAATCCTCTCGACCGCGCCCTTCCTCGAGGACCTTCCCCACCCTCTCCACGTTTGCGCCCAAGGTGTCCGGGCGAGGAGGTCTGACCTGATCGCGCACCCCGTTGCGATTCCGCTTCCGCATGGGTCGGTGATTGGCTTGGGTCACGGGCTGCTCTGCGTTAGCCCCGAGCACCTCGTCGTCCAGGTTGCGAGGTATCTCACCGACCTCGAGCTCATGATGCTCCTTGCCGAGCTGATGGGAACCTACGCGATCGACCCTGACAGAGAGCGTGGATTCTTCACGAGGAACGCACCCCTTGCAACGGTTGAGTCGATTCGAATGCATCTCGATGCGCTCGGCAGGTTTCCGGGGACGGCGAGGGTTCGCAGGCTTCTTGGTATGACCTGCGAGAACGCTGCCTCCCCGCGCGAGGCGAAGCTCTATCTCAGAATCGCCCTCAAACCCAGCCTTGGCGGTTACCACCTTCCCGTCGCCGCAGTAAACCAACCGATTATGGTTCCACGCCTCGGCAAACCCACGCACCGGGGCATCAGGAAGCCCGACCTCCTCCTGCTCCCTCCGGCTTTGTGCAAAGGGGGGCGTTTTCGTGGGGTAACGATCGAGTATGACGGGAGCGACCACTATGACAGGAGGCAGCACACGGTAGACACCACCCGTCGGAGCGAACTCCAGGCAATCGGCTTCATCGAGTACGGGGTGAACCGAGACCAGTACCGTGACCTTGCATACATGGACGGACTGGACCGTTGCATCCGCCGTGACCTGGGAATGAGGGCAAGCGGACTCACCATCGAGGAGCAAGGACGCCGTCGCAAGCTCAGGGAGCGTCTGTTCATTGACTTGGAACGCATCGACGGCATGCACTGGAGCAGGGGCGAGGAGATCGGTGGCCCGAGCTGCTGCTGATGTGTTGCGCAAGGCGGAGCCATGGATCACCCTTCGTCGTGCCTGCTGAGGAAAGTGGAGTATTGGCAATACGCGCACCGTTTCAGCTGAGGAATGTCGAGTATTGGCAGTGAAGGGGCTCCCATGGCTGCCAAAGGTCGACATTCCTCAGTAGCTCGGGTGCCCGGATTGCCAATACTCCACTTTCCTCAGCAGTCTTGATTCGGGACCCTTCCAAATACCCTTCGCGCACCGCCAAGCTACGCTTCGCGCGCGTGACAACGGGTATCAGTTCCGCGGAGTCACGTGCCGGGGGAGGGGAGGAAGCATGCATTCGCTCGAACTCGCGCTGGTAGTCGTGGTTCCCATCCTGATAATCGCAATCGCCCTCGTCGCAAGCCTGCCGTACGACGAGAGCGTGAGCGTCTCCGTCAACGGCATCCCGTTCCCTGGCGGCAGGGGTGGCCGCGCCGCCGCCATCGCCGCGCTGGTCCTGGTGGCGGCTGCGTTCACCGCCCTCGTCGTCGCGGCGACCACCGACTCGCCGCAGGTCAGCCGCTGGTGCCTCGTGGCGTTCGTCGCCTGCGTCGCCGGGCAGCTCGCACTGTCCGCCCTCTCGTCGCATCCGCGTCACAACGTTCGGCGGCGCGGTTCCAACCCCGATGCCCCAGCTCAGGTCCGTGCCCTCCCGCCGGCGCCCGGAGATGAGGAGACGAGCCGCAACGGTCGTGCCCTGACCTCCGCCGCGGTCGGAATCACCGCGTTCGCCCTCGTCCTGCCGCTGGCCCCCGTCCCCAGTGCTGGCGACCCCGCGGGCACGGCGCTGGCGCTCGCGCTCGACCTCGCCGTCCCCGTCCTTGTCACGATCCTCGTGCTCCGGTGGATGAGAGGCCCCCGCCACGGGTAGGCGTAAGGTACTGTCAGCCCGATGGCACTGCCAACCGAAAGGAACCAGCATGTCCCACGGCAAGAAGCATGCGACCGGCGCGGACGGCTCCCGCGTGGTCTGCCCCTGCAAGCACGTGACCGAGGCCGACGTCCGAGCTGCCGTTGCATCCGGGGCGACGACCCTCAAGGACGTCTGCCGCATGACCGGCGCCACCTCCAAGTGCGGTCACTGCAAGTCGCAGGTCAAGGCATGCCTCAGACAGGCCTTTGCCGAGAGGGACGCAACGGCCACTGCCCCAACGCCCTCCGACGGCCTCGCGCCTGCCGCCGCCCCCGCCCCCACCCAGGAGCTGCGCATCCACGGCGTGTACCGCCACTTCAAGGGAGACTTCTACCTGGTCGAGGACGTCGCACGCCACTCCGAGACGGGCGAGGAGTACGTGGTCTACCGCAAGCTCTACGGTGACGGCTCTCTCTGGGTCCGTCCCAAGGACATGTTCCTGTCGCCCGTCGACCACCGGAAGCACCCCGAGGCGACGCAAGAGTTCCGCTTCCAGCTGCAGGACATCCCCAGCGTCGCAGGCCACTAGCCGCACGCACGCCCAGCGTCGGTGACCGCGCCCGGCCATGGGGTGGGGGAGAGGGGCGACCCGCCGCCCACGCGCGGCAGCCACTCCGTCGCGACCTCTCCCGGGTCCCGCCGCGCACAAGAAGAGGGGGTGACGGCATCGCTGCCGTCACCCCCTCGCGTGTCACGCACTTTCGTCCAACGCCGAACCTCGGCGCGAAGGCGACCTTCTGCTAGCGCCTGTCGCCGTAGCTTCCGCGGGACCCACGGTCGCCGCCACGGTCATCACGCCCGCCGCGATACCCGCCGCGGTCGCCGTAGCCGCCGCGCGAGCCGCCGCGGTCGCCGTACCCGCCACGGGAGTCGCCACGGTCGTCGCGCCCGCCGCGATACCCGCCGCGGTCGCTGCCGTAACCCCCGCGCGAGCCGCCTCGGTCGCCGTAGCCGCCGCGACCACCGCGGTCGCCGCCAAACCCGCCGCGCGAGCCGCCGCGGTCGCCGCCAAACCCGCCGCGCGAGCCGCCGCGGTCGCCGTACCCGCCACGGGAGCCGCCACGGTCGTCGCGCCCGCCGCGATACCCGCCGCGGTCGCCACCGCGCCCGCCACGGTCGCCGTAGCCGCCGCGACCACCGCGGTCACCGCCAAACCCACCGCGCGAGCCGCCATCGCGGTCAAAGGGCTTGCGGTCGTCGCGCTTCTTGGAGGCGGCCCTGCGCTCCTCCTCGCGCTCCTTCCAGTCCGCGCCGATCTCGGCGGTGATGGCAGTGTCCATGCGGTTGAGGTACGACTCAAAGATTTCCAGCTCGTCGTCGGAGAAGCCCGCAAGCGCCATGTCCTCCAGCGGCTGGACCTTGGGCTTGTCCTCGGCGCCCTGCTCGGTGATGCTCACGGACTCGGCGGTGCCGTCCTCGCCCTCCACGAGCTGGACCAGGCCGTCGGCGGACATGGCGCCCAGCGTGGTCGCCAGCGCCTCGGAGTCAACGCCCAGGACCGTCTCCAGGTCCTTGAGCGCCACGTTGTCCTTCAGTCGGAGCATCGCCAGGACGCGGTCCACGTTGGCGTCGGCCTTGGCCGCCTCCTCCTTGCGGTTGTGACGGGCGATGTTGAGCATGTGCTGAACGACGCCATACTTGTCGATGATCTCTGCCTTGCTGGCCATTGACTCTCCTGTCATTGGTTGACGTGCATGCTAGTTGCGGATGGGCTTCTGTCCCTCTCGTTCTCGGAGAAGCGCTGAGTGATTGTCTCCGTTCGACCTTCGCAAGCTGCCGGCTGCCAAGGGGTAACACGCGCGGGCGACCGCGCCATCCCCGCAAGGTGGCAAACCCGTGCGACACGCCGCCAGTTGGAGCGGAGGCAAGTACTCAACACTGCCCCAGGCTTGGCGTTGCCGCCCATCCCAGACACCCCATTATGTCAGGCCCAAGGGGGCACTTCTCCCCCGCGTTGGCACGAATACGCAAATTGACCACGTGACGGGGGAGAAGAGCCTTGGCCATCATCCCGACCGGCTCCCGCTGGGTGCTGCCGCATCCGATCGGACGCGGCATGCCGGGGTCGCCCGGCCACCTCGGCTGCGCGCCGTCCCGACCGGACGCGCCCCCTCTCCCCATCCGTCGCAGCCGACGGAGAGCCAGATGCGGGCCTCGCACGGATGTCCTCTCGCCCGCCTTGCCCAGACGCCTTGAAGCGTGACCCGCCAGCCACATGCTAGAGTCTGCATGGATGCGGCCGCAGGGGACCGCACGCGAGGGGGAGGGCTCTTGGCACGTCACAGCAAGAAGGTGGAAGGCGGCTCGGGTCCTCGGCGCGGGGGCGAGCCGGAACGCAGCGTCCTGCCCGAGCGTGTCGACGCCGGGGGCGGAACCCGGCCCGACCCCGACGCCCGGCCCGCTCGCGGCGCCACCCAACCGGGCCCCGACGCCCAGCCCCAAGCCGGCTCCCACCCGGAAGCCGACGTCCGGCCCGACCATGGCACTCAACCCCAAGCAGGCTCCCACCCCGCGCACGGCCGCAGGTCCCGCCGGGGCGCCGACGGCCGCAAGCCCCGCCGCCGCAGGCTCCCCCGCTGGGCGGATCGCCTGATCACGGCCCTGGTCATCCTGGTGGGCGTGGGCCTCATGGTCTGGCCCTGGGTGCTTGACCGCATCGAGGCGTCCGGCGTGTTCAACCAGATCTCGCAGGTCTCCCAGACCATCGACGCCCTGAGCCCCGAGGACAAGCAGCGCTACCTGCAGCAGGCGCAGGCTTACAACGCCCAGCTCGCGGGCGAGACGCCGCAGATCGACCCCTCCCAGATCCTGCCCTACGACGAGCAGCTCACCTACGACCGCGACCCCATGATGAGCTGGGTCGAGATCCCCTCCATCAACGTGTCGATGCCCATCTACCACGGCACGAGCGACGCCGTCCTCATGGCGGGCGTCGGCCACCTGGAGGGCTCCAGCCTGCCCGTGGGCGGCTCGTCCACGCACTGCGTGCTCACGGCGCACTCCGGCATGCAGAACCTGCGCATGTTCGACGACATCCGCCAGCTGCAGCCAGGTGACATCGTGCTGCTCCACACCATGGGCGACACCCTTGCGTACCAGGTCCAGAGCTCCGAGGTCGTGTGGCCCGACCAGGTCTCGTCGCTTGCCATCGAGCCCGGCAAGGACCTGCTCACGCTCGTGACCTGCACCCCCTATGGCATCAACGACCACCGCCTGCTGGTCCACTGCGTGCGCACGACCTACGACCCCCAGCAGGCTGCCGACCAGGCCAGCGTCACCAAGCGGCACTGGGGCGCCAGGGAGTGGGCCGTCCTTGTGGTGGCGCTCGCGGCGGTGGGCCTGACCGCCGACGTCGTCGTCCACCGCGTGCGCCGTCGCGGGGGAGACAAGCCGCAGCCTCGGTAGCGGCCCCATCCGCTGGCGTCCCGGCCCCGTGACCCCCGATGCCATGGCGAGTCGGTGGCGTGCGCGTTGCCAACGCCCGTCTCGCCCAAGGAACGGCCCCCGTGGGGGTATCGTCTGGGTGGCTGAGACAACCAGGCTACGAATACCGACGTGTGAGGAGACCCCATGTTCGACGAGTTGCCCGTCCCCGGGCGCAACGATCCCTGCTGGTGCGGCAGCGGCAGGAAGTACAAGAAGTGCCACTATGCCTCCGACGAGCGCATGGAGGGCCTGTTCCTCTCGGGCGAGGAGGTCCTGCCCCGCTCGCTGCTCAAGATGCCGGACGACATCGAGGGCATCAAGGCGTCCGCCGAGGTCAACATGGGCGTGCTCGACTACGTGGGCGAGCACATCTGCGCGGGGACCTCGACCATGGACATCAACCGCTGGGTCGAGGAGTACCTGGGCGCGCACGACGCGGTGTCGGCCGACCTCAACTTCGAGGGCTACCCCTACAGCGTGTGCACCTCCATCAACGACGTGGTGTGCCACGGCTTCCCCGACGAGGGCGCGGTCCTTCGGGACGGCGACATCATCAACGTGGACATGTCCACGATCAAGGGCGGCTACTTCTCCGACTCGTCGCGCATGTACTGCATCGGAGACGTGAGCGACGAGCGCCGCCGCCTGGTGGAGGTCTGCCACGAGTCCGTGAAGGCTGGCCTGGCCGCGGTGCGCCCGTGGGGCCACCTGGGCGACGTGGGTGCCGCTGTGCACAAGGTCGCGGTCGACGCCGGCTACTCCGTGGTGGAGGAGTACGGCGGCCACGGCATCGGCAAGGAGTTCCACGAGGAGCCGTTCGTGAGCTTCGTCAGCGAGGAGGGCACCGGCCCAATCCTGGTGCCGGGGATGTGCTTCACCATCGAGCCCATGGTCAACGCGGGCGTGGCCGACATCACCACCGACCGGGACAACGGCTGGATTGTGCGCACCGCCGACGGCAGCGACTCCGCGCAGTGGGAGGTCCAGCTCGTGGTGACCGACGACGGCTACGAGCTGCTCTCCTGGTAGGCAGGCTCGCCGGCAGGGGAGAGGGACGCGGCCACCGTGCCCGGGCCCCTCTCCCCGGCAGCCGCCCGCTGGCCTGCCGCAGCCTCGCGCATGGCTGGCAAGGCGTAGGATGGTCCTGACGCAATCGACCTCGGAGGAGGCCCCATGGACGAGAAGGACCTGGCGCACGACCTGACCATCATGCTCATGTACCTCACTTCCTGGCGCGAGAAGGCGCTTGGCGGCGAGGTCTGCCGAACGTGGAGGGGCTACGACTGGGACATCCTCGACCACCTGCAGGACGAGGGCCTGATCTCGTTCACGCGCAAGGCGAAGTCCGCCACCCTCACGCCCGAGGGCGAGCAGACCGCGAAGATGCTGGTCAACGTCTATGGCAGCCTGATCAGCGACTTTCAGCAGCAGGTCAAGGCGCGCCTGGAGGAGACGGCGCCAAAGAGCAACGTCCCCGCGTTCCGCCTCAGGGTCACGCTCGAGCTGGGGGACGGGCTCGAGTGCTGGCGCGAGCTGGTGGTGCCCCAGGACTTCTCGTTCTCGCAGCTGCACGAGGTCATCCAGGCCGCCTTCCTGTGGTGGGACTACCACCTGTACGACTTCCGCCTCACCAGCAGGCGAGAGAAGCTCATGCTCGTCGATCCCACGTCGGGTGGCGTGGACTCCATGTTCGACCCCGGTGCCAGGGACGCCCGCATGGTCGACTCCAGGGACGTCCCCCTCTCCCAGGTGTTTCCCCGCACGCGCACCGCGACCTACTCCTACGACTACGGTGACGGCTGGCAGCACAAGGTCAAGCTGGTGGAGACTATCGCGTGCTACGAGGGCCAGATGCCCGTTTGCACCGACGGTGCCGGCGATGCGCCACCCGAGGACGTGGGAGGTCCCGGTGGCTTCGAGTACTTCCTCAGGGTGATGGACGACTCCAACGACCCCGACCACGAGGATACGGTGGCGTGGGCAAAGTCTCAGTTCTTCGAGCGGTTTAGCCTGGGCGCCGTGAACGAGCGCATCAGGAAGTGGCGTGACGGAAGCCTCTTCCTCGAGTGGGGCCAGGCCCATCCGGAGGATACCTTTGGCGGCGACGGCACGGGCATGGCTGGGGGAGAGAAGGGCGGGAACCCCTCGCTCAAGCTCGTCCCATAGGCCGTCGGGTGCTCGTGGCTTCCGCCCGTCCGGCGGCCATCGGCTCCCCGCCCGCGTGGGGGTGCTCCCTGCTTAGTCTCCCTTGCCCTCATGCTGATCTCGTAGCGTGATACTTAGCCGCACTAGCCCTCGCGTCGTTTTCGGGACAGGATGCTTAGCCGCACTAGCCCTCGTGGGAGTTTGCCACCCGAAATCCGCATGAGGCCTAGGCTCGCTAAGCACCTCTCGGCAGCTCCCCTGACCGGCAGGTTCCCGGTGCTTAATCCCGTCGGTGCCCGTACGCGTCGCGGACCCTGGTGCTTAGCGCTGCCGGTACCTGCACGCCTGATGTTTCCCCCGCGCTTAGCCTCGTCGGGGCTTGCACGGATTTCGAGACAGAATGCTTAACTCTCTCGGTGCCCGGATGGGTCGGACCCTCCGAAAACCGTACGCGCCCCGGGATTTCTAAGCATGTCCCGTTCGCAATCAGTGCGGGCACCGGAATCCCTAAGCACGCCACGACTGCGATCCGTCCGAGCCCCGGAAATTCTAAGCACCCTCCGCCTGTGACCTACGCCTGCACCGGTCTTTTAAGGCGCGGCGTCGACGAGAGGGGGCGTGATGGCTGGGGAAGGGTGCGATTGAAGCCCACGCGGCCAACGCAGACGGCTGGGGGGTCCTCAACGAGAACGACCCATCTTGCCAGGGGTGCGCTGCTCGCCTTCTTTGGCTTGCGAGGGTTCACAGGTTGGAAGTGGTGCGGAGCCTCCCGATTGCCTCCAGGTGGATTCCCTCAAGATGAGTGCTCGCGCCTTGCGACTGCTGCCACTCCATGCATGAACCGCTTCCCCTCGATGACAGGAGACCAGGTGCGGAGCCATGGCGGGAACTCGCTCGCGAAAGCGCTCACGCGAGCCGTTCTCTGACAGGTGGGCCGTGAGGAGGAATCGCTGGGGGAGACACTCCTTCGTGAGCGCTCGCATCGTACGTTCGCTGCCGCTGGGGCAACGGGGGCGGTTCCGTTCCCCGCTCAGGGGCTCGGCCTCGGGTCTCAAGCCATTACAGCTGATGTCCCAGACCCTCGCCCCCTTCTCCGAGCTCTTCTGAGCGGCATGCCTGTGAGTTGCTGCCGCGTTGGCGGGACGAGCCGACAGGTGCGCCCCTCCCACCCACGCAGGCAGCCCCATGCAATGTGCGGGGGAGTACATTCTCCATATGAGGAACAGTTCTTCATAATCAGAAAAGTGCATATCAGACCACATAATACTTTCAGTCATACCTTCTTGACTTTGGGACCACAAAGTGAATTGGACGCGAAAAATTGCGATTGGAAGACAATATCGGGGGTGTCAGGTCACAGAAGCGCGTTTTCTTACCTCAAAATATGAACAGAAGTACAAAAAAGTGTTCACAAATTCCGTTCACGACGTAGCTTGATAGCGGTTAGCTGATAACCAGCTGCAGAAATCGGAGCACTCCGTTAGAATCGGCTGCAAGGGATAACCATGTGGGGGTTATCCACTTCAGTCAGTCATAACCTAAGACGAGGGCCGCCTATGAGACCAGTACTCTCATCCGCAGCAGCCACCGCCAAGAGGCTCGCTGGAATCGCCGTCGCCATGGCCTCCGTTGCCATGCTCCCCATCCTTGCCGCGTCGCCCGTGGTCGCGCTTGCCGAGACCCCGACGCTCGGGGAGCCCGAGCACGAGAAGGCCGCAACTCTCAACGAGGACGGGACCGCCACCGTGACGCTGAGCGTGACGGGCAAGACCGCCTCGAGCCAGTCCAAGTCGAGCGCCAACGTGATAGTGGTGCTCGACACCTCCCGCTCCATGGACGACGTCGTGAGCAGGCGGGAGGCCACGGAGTGGGAGCAGGTCGGCCGGTGGGAGTGGGAGGACGGCGCCACCTACGGCCTCGTCGATGGCGAGTACGTCCTTCTCACCAGGCACCGGCGGAACCTATGGAACTACTACTACACCTACGACGCCCCCGATGGCTCGCAGGTCCAGTACACCGGCTCCTGGTACCAGGAGATCACGAGGTACGAGGACGTGACCCGCCTCGACGTCGCGAAGGGCGCGCTCTCGAGCCTTGCGGACCAGCTGATTGGCGACGGCACGAGCACCATCGGCCTCTCGCTCGAGACGTTCTCGGGCTATGGCGAGGGCACCGGCCCAAGCGCGTACTACCACGGGGGTCAGGCGGAGAGCTTCAAGGCCCTGGTGAACGGCCTCGCCGCCGAGGGTGGCACCAACTGGACGGAGGCCCTGGACAGGGCGAAGCAGCTCGCGATCAGGGACACCACGACCCCCACCTACATCCTGTTCCTCTCGGACGGCAAGCCCACCTACGGGATGGTCAACGGGAGGCAGACGGGCAACGGCATGTCAAGCCAGTCCGCCAGCGCGCTGCAGGAGTTCTTTGACCAGGCGGTCACCTCGGCGAACACCCGCCCGGGCAACGTCGTGGGCCTGTACACCATCTACACGGGCGCGGATGCGGCGACCAGCATGCACGACTTCGCCAAGCAGACCAACTCCGCCCCCGATGGCACCGCCTTCGACGGCACCGACTCCGATAAGCTCAACGCCGCCCTCGCCGACATCGCGCAGGTCATAGAGACGGGCGTGGCCTACCAGGACGTCACCATCACGGACGCCCTGTCGCACAGCGTGAGCTACGTCCTGCCCGAGGGCGAGACCGCCCCGGAGTTCACCTATACCAGGAACGGCGAGCCCTGGGCTGACGCCCCCGCGGCAACCGTGGACGCGGACGGCAGGGTCAGCTGGAGCCTGGGCGACGGCAAGACGCTGGAGCACGGCGTGACCTATGCCATCAGCTTCAAGGTGCACGCCACCCAGGAGGAGTTTGACAACGCGGCGGAGACGGACGGCGCCCACGAGGTCGCGACCAACGAGAACGGCTCCGTATCGTACAGGACGGTCACCAGCGTGACCGGCAGCGACCCGGTCGTCTCGGACGTCGAGTCCGCCTCGTACGACGTCCCCACGATCACCGTCCCCACCTCCACGATCACGGTCTTGAAGGCGTGGGAGGGCAGCACGCACCTGCCCCAGAAGCTGACCGTGACCGTGAGGCGGGACGGCGAGGACTACAAGACCGTTAGCCTCTCCGCCGAGAACGGCTGGACTGCAGACGTCACCGTCTCCGCAGGTCCCACGGGGCACACCTACACCGTGGTGGAGGAGACGCCCGACGGCTGGACCTCCAGCAACCCCGATGGCATCGAGGTCTCGCTCAAGGGCCTCACCGCGCAGTCGGGCACCGCGGCGCTCACCAACACGTACGTGCCGTTTGGCCTGCGCGTGTTCAAGTACACCGGCACGGGTGACGGCCAGAGGCCGCTCCAGGGGGCCACGTTCACGGTCGAGGGCAACGGTGCGACCTACACCCTCACCACGGGGGAGGACGGCTACGCCACCACCGGCGAGGGGCAGACCCTCTCGGACGGCACCTACACCATCACCGAGGTCTCGGTCCCCGCGGGCTACGACAAGCTGCCCGGCTCCCTCTCCCTCACGGTGGACGGCGAGACGGCAACGCTCTCCGACGGCACCCAGAGCGCGGAGGTCGGCAAATCCCCGCAGGGACGCTACTTCCAGATAGCCATCAGCAACACGACGAGCGCCCCGCAGACGATCCCGCAGACGGGCGGCCTGGGCAGCGTGCCCCTGTACGCCCTGGGCATGGCGGCGGTTGCGGGGATCGTGGCGCTGTCGGTACGGCACCACCAGTGACGGCATCCCCCGCCCGGGGACGTTGGGCCCGGGGCGGAGCAGATAGCACCAAGGGCAGGGGTCAACTGCTGCGCGAGCAGCGAAGGAAAGGAGAAGGACATGGTTCGTAAGCTCAGGAGCCTGGTGGCAGTGGCATTTTCGGCGCTGCTCGCGGCTGCGCTCCTCCCGAGCGCGGCACTCGCCCTGGACGCGAAGGGCGGATCGCTCACCGTGAGCAACCTGAGGGAGGGTGACACGGTCAACCTCTACCAGGTCGCGAGTGTCACAGTTAAGGACGACAACACGCTCGACAAGGAGTGGGTCGTCACGCCCACAAGCGGGAAGACGGTCGACGACTACGAGAAGGCGGACGAGACCGGCCGCAAGTCGATTGCCAACGACCTCGCGTCCAAGGTCTTCTCCACCAGCGTCACACCGGTCGCCACGCAGAAGGTCACCGGCACCACCTCGGCGACCTTCTCCGGCCTGGACGCGGGCCTGTACTATGTGAGCGTCTCCAATGCCGACGACGTTTCGAGGGTATATGAGAACACCCTCGTCCCGGTGAACCTCAAGGCCAATTCCGACGGCAGCTGGGGTTACGACGAGGCGCTGACCGTGCCGCTCAAGGCATCCAACGTGAGCATCCTCAAGGGCGCCGCCACGCACGAGGGCGGGGCATACGAGACCCAGAGACGCAGACGGGCGTCTCGACCAACGGGACCGTCTTCTACAAGATCGACGTCGTGGTGCCCAACTACAACGGCGCCTCCAATCGCGACTTCCTGGTGAAGGACAAGCTCCCCGACGGCATCGAGTACATCGCCGGAACGATGAAGGTCAACGGGACGGCGACGGACCCCGTGGTCTCCACTGGCGGCAACATCAGCGTCGACCTGGCCTCGTATCTCGCAAGCTCCGCCGGGCAGACCGTGAGCATCACCTACCAGGCAAAGCTCACGGGCACCGCCCCCGTTGAGAACGGTCGCACCAACACCGCGACGCTGCTCTTCTCGGCCAACAGCTACGACGCCACCCAGAAGACCGTGAGCGACAGCGTCACCGTCGCCAATGCCGGCATCAAGATCCACAAGACCGCCGAGGACGGCAAGACCGCCCTTCAGGGCGCCGAGTTCCAGCTGATTGACAAGGACGGCACGACCGTGCTCGACACCCAGGCCACCGACGCGGACGGCAACCTCACCTTTGCCTATGCTCTTGGCTCTGGTACCTACACGATCAAGGAGACCAAGGCGCCGGCAGGCTACAGCCTCGTCGAGAACCAGTCCGTCTCCGTCGAGGCGAGGGACAACGCCTACAAGACCGTCGACATCATCGACCCCAAGGACCATGCCGCCGGCCTGCTGCCCACCACCGGTGGCACCGGCACCATCGCGATCACCGTCCTGGGCGTTGCCGTGATCGCCGGCACCGCCGCCCTCATCGTGCGCGGTCGCAAGCAGGACTAGCGCACGCTCGTCTCGCGCAAGCCCCCTGGCGGGGCCATCGGGCGCGGTCGGCATCCAGTCGGCCGCGCCCTGCGCGCAGGAAGGCCACCCCGTGAACAGGAAGCTCAGGATCCTCCTCCAGGCGCTTGGGATGCTCGTGGGCATCGCGTTGATTGCCTATCCCTACGCGAGCGACTACCTGCAGAAGCAGTACCAGGCCAAGGTCGTCGTCACGCAGGAGTCGGCAACCGACGGCTCGGACCCCAAGGTGGACCTGGACGCAGAGCGCAGGGCGGCGCTGGAGTACAACCAGCGGCTCGCGGACGGCAGGGTGGAGGTCACGGACCCCTTTGACCCCAAGGCAGCACGCCCCACCGACGAGGAGTACCTCTCCCTCATGAACGTTGCCGGGGACGGCGTGATGGGCACCCTGGTCATCCCCAAGGTCAGCCTCAAGGTCCCCGTGTACCACACCGTGGAGGACGACGTGCTGCAGAGGGGTGCGGGCCACATGCCCACGACCTCGCTGCCGTATGGCGGGCCGTCCTCGCACGCGGTGATTGCGGGGCACAACGGCCTGCCGTCGGTCAGGATCTTCGACGACCTGACCCAGCTGCGGGTGGGGGACTACTTTGTGCTGCAGGTGCTGGGCGAGGACCATGCGTATCGCGTGACCTCCATCGAGACCGTGCTGCCCGACCAGACGGAGAGCCTGCGCATACAGGACGGGAAGGACCTGGTGACGCTGGTCACCTGCACGCCCTATGGCATTAACACGCATCGCCTGCTGGTCCACGCCGAGCGCTGCGAGCTGCCAACGGGATGGACCGAGGGGACAGACGGCGACGTGGGCACCACGCCCACGGTGCGGCGGGCGCTGCTGCCCTTCACGCTGCTGGGGTTGGCCGTCGCGCTTGGCGTGGTGCTGGGGCTCGCGATGAGGCGGCACGAGCGCCGGAGGAGTGATGGGGGCGCGGGTGGCTCGGGCGACGGCGCACCTGGCGGAGGCGTACGTGCGGGGACGGGGCACCACATACCCGGCAATCCGTACGCCCCGGGGGCGAAGGGGGCAGGGGAGAGGAGCGCCGGCAGCGGGATTGGAAGCGGCGTGGCGGGGGATGGCTCGCGGCACGCCGCTGGAGGCCGCAAACACAGGCATCCCGGACGCCACCTTGGGTAGGTCACGGGCGGATTGGTGGCACTTCTCGCCTGGCGAACTTCCCTCGGACACCTTCACTCGACACAAATAAGGTGCCCCGCCGCACCTGCGCGACGGGGCACCGCATGGACCCTATTGGGCCGAAGCCTACGCTGCGGCTTCTTGGGTTGGCCTGAGCTCGACAACCGCTAGTCGATTGCTACCTTGGTGACGTTGCTCTTCTCCTCCTGCTTGGGGACGTTGACCGTGAGCACGCCGCCGTCCAGCTTGGCGGTTAGGCCAGCGGTAGCGGCATCCTTCAGGTACACGCCACGGCTTGCCTGCCACTCCGAGGTCTCCTTCTGCAGGTAGTTCTTGTCCTTCTCCTCGTCGGACTCCTTCTTGTCCACCGAGATCGAGAGGCGACCCTCGTTGAGCTCGACGTCGACCTCGTCCTTCTTGACGCCCGGGAGCTCTGCCGTCACCACGTACTTGTCTCCTGCGTCCTCGACGTTCATCTTGAACGCGTCGTCAGACCCGATTGCCGCGAGAGGCGCGAAGAAGTCGTCGAAAGCGCCGAACGGCCAAGTCCTGCGAAGTGCCTTCTCGTAGTCACTGTAAGGAACCATGCCTGCCATCGTTACCACTCCTTCTATGTGGTGGGAGCCCTTTCTTCTGGACCCCCTTGGGTTCACTCTCTTATGTTCCCGGCAGGGGTTGCTTTATACACGAGAAGGAAGAATTTCTAAGTCGATTAGACTTAGATGTTATGCGTTATGGACACTCATGAGGAGGCGTTAGAACTTGACGGTGCCAGCGGGGACGGCGGGGTCGTGCGCGGCGAACACCCCCGCGCAGTTAGGCTGACGGCGCATGCTCGCAACCCACTCCAGGCTGCGTCGCATCTGGCCCGCGTCCGCGAGCGGCCCCGGCAGCCTGAGGTCGTCCCACGAGCGCGCGTTGTAGCCGCAGTCTCCCGCAAGGACCGCGAACCTGCCGTCGCTGGGGTTGGTGGCAACCACGCACATCGACCCCTCGGTGTGCCCGGGCGTCAGGACCAGGCACAGCGACCCGTCGCCAAACAGGTCGCAGGACTGGCCAAACGGCGTGGATGGGTCGGGCGAGAGGCGCGCTGGCTCCAGGCTGACCCCGTCCCACAGCGTGCGGCGGTACCTCGCGCCGCCGCGGCTCGCGCGGTCAATCTCCTGCGGGGAGGCGACGACGCGGCGGGCTGCGGTGAGGTCGGCGAGGCCGCTTGCGTGGTCGCAGTCCAGGTGCGTGAGCACCACCGCGTCCAGGTCGGCGGGGGAGAGCCCCAGGCGTGCCAGCTGGGGGCCGATGCCCTCGCCCGGCGCAAGCACCGGCTCCGAGGCAAACCAGAGCGAGAACCCCAGGTGAGAGAGGGGGCTTGTGGCGCAGGCCTCGCCCCAGCCCGCGTCCACGAGCACGCGGTGGCCGGCCACCTGCACCAGGAACGCCTTCACCGGCACCTGGATGCGCGAGGCGCGGCGCTGCAGCAGGCCCGTGTAGGCCAGCGGGAGCCTGCGCGCGGAGCGGTCGGGGACGGCAGGCGAGACGAGCGTGGCGCCGGTCTGGATCGCGGTCACCCGGGCCGTTGGGGTGGCCGCGCTGCCGTCGGGATGGGCCGGGGAGGGCGTTGTGGCGCGCTTCTCTCCCCTGGCGGCGGGGGTTGGGCGGGATGCCGCGTCGGGAACTTGCGAGGTGTTCGCGTCTACGCCCATGAGAAGCTGTCCCGTCCGGCACCCAGCTCGAAGTGCAGCTTGGCGATGCCCAGGTCGACCTTGCTGTAGGGGCCGCCGGTGCTGGTTGCCGTGACGCGCGGGGCGCTGCCTGCGGGCTGCTCCAGCTCGATGCGGAAGTGCTGCTGGTTGTTGGCCGTGGGCGCGAGGAGGGCCCACTCGACCCCGCGACGGAACCACGCGGGCGCATCGGCGGTGTTGGGCGTGACCTCGACGGGCGACTTGGACTTGTGGGGGTGGCCCGCGTTTGAGCCATGGCCGAGCGCCACCACCAGCACCATACGGTCGCCGTTCTGGAGGAGCGCACGCACGTGACGGCGCTTGAAGGTGAGGGCGACCCAGCAGCTGTCGAGACCCAGATGCTGCGCGAGAAGGACGACCCGCTCGCCCCAGTAGCCGCCGCGCTCGTCCAGGTCGTCGGCAGGGGCGCCGGCGACCAGGAGGTAGTTGGACACGCCCGAGAACTTGCCGTAGTGCGCCATCGCGCTGTCGAAGGCCTGGGGGTCGTCCCACACCAGCCTCATGTGCAGGTTACCCGCCGCGTTGCAGGCCGCGACCTCGCGCTCGAGGGCGTCGCGCACGTCCGCTGTCACGGGCTGGCTCGTGAACTGCCGGACGGCATGGCGCTCGCGCACCGCGCGCTCCAGCTCTCCCTGTGCCCAGTCCGTTGCGAAGTCTCTCTCGCTCATTTTGATCCTCCCTGGATGTTGTCGGGATAGCCGGCTCGGTTGGCACGCAGCGCGGTCTGGCGCAGCGTGTCCGAGAGCACCCAGAACCTCTGCCATGCGACCGACGAGGGGTCGAGGTAGTAGAAGTTCATCGTCCCACGCTTGCGGACCGTCACCGCGCCCGCCTCGCGGAGCACCCTCAGATGGTGCGAGACGGCTGGCCTGGACAGGCTGGTGAGCTCGGTGATCTGTCCCACGCGGAGGCCTCGTTCGCCCTCGTCGAGCAGGGCGGACACGATCGACTGCCGTGTGGGGTCGCCCAGCGCGGCGATGAGCGGCCCGCACTGCGAGAAGAGCCTGGAGATCTCCTGGCGCGCGCGGGCACACTCCTCCTGGCGCGACGCGGCTGCTCGCTGGGTTGGCTCGTCCATTGCGGCTTTCCTTCGTTCGTTGGTGCGAACCATTGAACCATTGGGCGTGCGCGGAGTCAGCATTGGGAAAGAAAGTCGAGACGGACGGGGGCGCTGGCACGATGCCCGTCCAGGTGGTGGGCTGGTGCTTAGCCGCGCTAGGCCTCTTGTCGATTCCGGGGCTTGATGCTTAGCCGCGCTAGCCCTCTTGTGAGTTTTTCGCCGCGAATCCCCAAGAGGCCTAGGGTCGCTAAGCATGTTGCCGCCCAAACCACACGAGGCCTAGCATCGCTAAGCACCCCGTTGCCAGGCCCGTGCAGAGGCTAGGCTGTCCAGGCGTCTCCGCAGCGGCGGCCCGCACCGGAGCCGGCTCCCTCGGCCCCGGGTCCCTCTCCGCCTGGCGCCCGCACGCGCGACTGGTACGCCGCCACCCGCCGGCCTCCGCCGATGGTCTGACGCCGCTACCCGCACGCGCGACTGGCACGTTGCCGTCCGTGGGGCCCGCCGACCCCTGCGGATGGATTGACGTTGGCGCCCGCATGAGCAGTCGGTACGGGACGCTTAACCCCCGCTGGGGCCTGCACACCCGTCGCGTAATCCGTGCTTAGCCGCGCCGGGGCTCGTATCGCTCGCGCACATCGGATGCTTAGTCCCGCCGGGGCGAGCACGGGTTTCTCCGCCAGATGCTTAATCCTCCCGGGGCGTGCACCGTTCGGAACCCCCAGAATCCGTTCTCGCCCCGGGATTCCTAAGCGCGCCACACCCGCGACCCGTTCTCGCCCCGGGATTCCTAAGCGCACGGTTCTTACTACCTGTTCACGCACCGGCCTCTCTAAGCGCTCTTCCCCTGGTGGGTCCCCAACCCGTGCGGGCACCGAGGCTCCAAGCTCGCACCGCCCGTAACCCGTGTGTACCAGGCTCTTTGAGCGCACGCTGCAAGGGGGTCTCGAGGTGGCGCTGGCACATGCCCTTCTATGTGCTCTTGCCCGTTGGGACGGGAGCGTGGAGGAGGGCGGGGCGGTGGAACCCCGCGTGCCGCAACGGCTCTGACGCCCGTTCCAGATTGCCACAACTCGATTTTCTCAGCCTTACAGCAGACGCTGTGTCCTCGGGCACGGGCGTGACCGGTGCCTTCCGGAGCCTCGCGTGCCCTCTCCCTTGGGATGCCCGGCGACCCGTGCGAAGCGTCCCTGTTGCGCCCGGGCGCGGCACTGGGATACACTGGCGGGTCGAATGCAGCGGGTCGGCCTTTGGCAAGCCGGCCGAGAGACGGGAGAGGACCTTGCGCAACTAGGACGCGCCCAAGCGAGGGCGAAGCGCGCGAGCAGCGCGGATGGTGCCCAAAATGCCGGCGCGATGGCGCGTCGGCTGCGTCCGAGAGGTCCTCTCATGCAACTTAACCTTACGAACATCCGCTACACCTATGCCGGCAGTGCGCACGAGGTCCTGTCTGGCGTCACGCTCTCCTTCCCGCGGGGATGGACCGGCGTCGTGGGCGACAACGGCTGCGGCAAGTCCACCCTCGCCCGGATAGCGGCGGGGATGATGACGCCCGCGAGCGGGAACGTCGACCCGTCCACTCTGGTGGGAGCCTACTGCGAGCAGGACTCATCCCTCTTGCCCGAGGGTTTGGATGACTTCGCCTGCGCCTGGGACCGCGAGGCGATTGGGCTGCGCGACCAGCTGGGTATCGGCGACGACTGGCCATGGCGTTACGGGGAGCTGTCATGCGGCCAGCAGAAGCGCCTTCAGGTGGCCGTCGCCCTGTGGCGACACCCGGACGTCCTGGTCATGGACGAGCCGACCAACCACGTGGACGCCCCCACGCGCGGGCGCATCCTGCGGGCGCTTCGGGGCTTCGACGGCATCGGCCTGCTCGTCTCGCACGACCGGGAGCTGTTGGACGAGCTCGTGCTGCGGTGCGTCTCGTTCGAGACGGGTGGCGTCAGGTTGAGGCGGGGGAACTTCTCCCAGGCGTTTGAGCAGCATGGCATTGAGGTATCCGCCGCTGCGGAGAGGCGCGAGCGAGCCCGCCGCGAGGAGCGTCGCCTGAGGGAGGAACGGCAGCGTCGGGTGGAGGAGGCGTCGCGCTCAAAGTCGCTGCGGAGCCGCAGGGGCCTTGCGCCGGGCGACCACGACGCGCGCGAGAGGATCGGGCGGGCCATCGTCTCGGGCAAGGACGGCAGGGCGACACACCTCACGAAGACGCTGGACGCGCGGATTCGCGGCGAGCGCGATGCGGTGGACGCTGCCTTCGTGGAGAGGAGCTACGACGGGGACGTTCCCGAGTTTGGCGAGAGGTCGCGCCGTTCCGTGGTGGCGCATGTCCCCGCGGGGGTCGTCCCGTTTGCGGGCGAGAGGGGCGGCGCCCCTGGCGGCGGGGCTGCGACGGCGGGGGAGGCGCCTCTCGCCTGCCCGGGCGTGCGCGTTCCGGAGCTGTTCCTGGGCTCCGGCGACCACGTTGGCCTGGTGGGGCCAAATGGGTCGGGCAAGTCGACGCTGGTGAGGGAGCTCGTGCGCGCGGTTCTTGGCGACGTGCCTATGGTGTACGTGCCGCAGGAGCTCTCGGCGGAGGATGCAGCGCGGGTCGTCGGGAGGCTCCGTGAGCTCACGGCGGGGGAGAGGGGACGGGTGCTCTCGGTGGTGGCGCAACTTAACTCGAGGCCCGAGGCGATTCTCGACGGCGGCATGCCCAGCCCCGGCGAGCTGCGGAAGCTCGTGCTGGCCGAGGCGGCGCTGCTCTCCCCGCAGCTCCTGGTGATGGATGAGCCCGCGAATCATCTGGACCTCCACTCCGTGCAGGCGCTGGAGCGGATGCTTGCTGGATTCCCCGGGGCGGTGGTGCTGGTCTCGCACGACGCGAGGATGGTCAATGCCGTCTGCGGGCGGGTTTGGGAGCTGGAGCTGGATTTTGATGGCGGGGGTTCGGTGCTGCGGGAGCGCTGAGGTGTTGGGCTGGTGCTTAGCCGCGCTAGGCCTCTTGTCGATTCCTGGGCGGGATGCTTAGCCGCGCTAGCCCTCTTGTGAGTTTTTCGCCGCGAATCCCCAAGAGGCCTAGGGTCGCTAAGCATGTTGCCGCCCAAACCACACGAGGCCTAGCATCGCTAAGCATGTGGCGGTCCAACGGGATCCCGGGATCCGCTGGCAGCTGAGAAAAGTCGACCTGTGGCAATGGGAGGGGACCCCGGGATCTGCTGGCTGCTGAGGAAAGTCGAGTATTGGCAATGGGGGGCCGTCCGCTGCTGAGGAAAGTCGAGTATTGGCAGACGGAAGGCCCCGTCCCGGGTAGTGCGCACAGAAGTGGTGTAAGAGCTGTCGGGGAGCGGGGCCTTGTGCCCCCGACCCGACAGCTTGCGGCTCAGGGCAGATGAGGGGCATCGCCTACAATCCGTCGTTGGTTCGGAAGACGGAAGAAAGGAAGACGATGCCCCAGACACAGAGTGTACCCCCGCTTAGCCGGGAGCAGGCCGCGGCCGCGATGGCCGCCTGGAACGAGTGCGGGGACGCGAGGGAGTTCGCGTGCCGGGTGCTCGCGGCCGTGATGAACGCGATGATGGACCGGGAGGCCCAGGAGGCGTGCGGGGCGGGCCGCAACGAGCGCTCCGGCTCGAGGACAAACAGCAGGAACGGCCACGGGTCGAGGTCCCCCGAGACCGCCGTGGGGGACGTGGAGCTCGAGATCCCCAAGCTCAGGGAGGGAACCTACTACCCCGAGGGGATGCTCGAGAGGTGGTCGAGGGTCGACCTCTCGGTCGCCGCCATCGTGCAGGAGACGTGCGTCTGCGGCGTCTCCACGCGCAAGGCGGGGAGGGTCGCCGAGAGGCTCGGGATATCGTCGCTGTCGAGCTCGGAGGTTTCGAGGCTGTGCGACTCCCTCGACGGGGAGGTCGAGGGGATGCGGTCGCGCGACCTGTCCGGCACGCCCTGCTGCTACGTGTGGCTCGACGCGACCTACATGAGCTGCCGCGACGGCTCCTCGGTCTCGTCCCGCGGCATGGTCACGGCGATAGGGCTGGGCGCCGACGGCCGCAAGCACCTGCTCGGCGCCGAGGCGGTGGACACCGAGAGCGAGCAGGCCTGGGACTCCTTCCTGGCCGGCCCCGGGGCCCGCGGGCTCACCGGGGTGCGCCTCGTCGTCTCGGACGACCACGCGGGACTCGTGGCCGCGGTCGCCAGGCAGTTCCAGGGGTGCGCCTGGCAGAGGTGCGTCACGCACCTGCAGCGCAACCTCCTCTCGGCGATGGCGGGCAGGCCCGAGGACTCCAAGCGGGCGGTCACCGAGCTCGTGCACGCCGCCGCCTGCCAGGACGACCCGGACCTGGGCCGCGCGGTGTGGGAGGCTGCGGAGCCGTGGGTCTCGGGGGCGTGCCCGAGGGCCGGGGAGGTCTTCTCGGCGGCCGAGGACTCCGCCCTCGCCTTCCAGGCCTTCCCCCGCGCCCATTGGGCGAGGATACGCACCAACAACGTGCAGGAGAGGGCCAACAGGGAGATCAAGCGGCGCTACCGCGTCGTGCAGACCTTCCCGTCGGTGCACTCGATGGTGCGCCCCGCCTGCGCCTCAATCCTCGAGGAGGAGGGCCGCTGGGCCACGCAGAGGGTCTTCTCGGAGGAGTCCGCGGCCCTCGGCTTCGCGGAGCCCGAGCCGAGGCCGCCGCTGACCGAGGGGAGGCGCAGGGCGCTCGAGAGGAGGGCCGAGGAGATCGTGAACGAGATCGTGGAACGCCGCGGGCTCAAGAAGGCGTAGCATGCTGTCGAAGGCGGAAGCGGGCGACCGCCCATCTCCCTCTTACACCACGGATGCGCGCGCGATCCCGTCCCGGCCAATCCATTGCCATTACTCGGTTTTCCTCAGCAGAATTCCCCCTCGGATTGCCAAAGGTCGACTTTCCTAAGCAGGTGCGTCCTTGCCAGGGGGCAAGATGCCGTTCCCGACGGCATCCCGCATGTGTTGAGATGTTGACGACGCAACAACTTGTGCTTGCGGACAGACAAAACAGCCTTAAGATGTTGACGAATCAACAAGTGGGGGAGGCGGACGAGCCAATCCGACGCCCGCACGTGGATCGCGAAGGCCTGCGACCCGTCGGGCATCACGTGCCCCCACGACGCGCGTCACAACCCCGCCCCGACGGATGGGAGCACCATGAACGACCGCTTTGAGAACTTCGTGGGCGTGGTCTACGCCCTCAACAAGGAGGTCCAGCGCATCAAGTCGGAGAAGATGGGCTCCCTCGGCCTGCGGGGGACCGACACGATGGTCCTGTACTACCTGGGGCAGAGCGACGCCGGCTTCTCCGAGGCGGAGCTCGCACGGCTGATTCACCAGGACCGCGCTGCTGTGACTCGCACCGTGGCGAAGCTGGAGCGCGAGGGTCTCGTGCATCGTGCGTCGGGCGGCGAGACGGGCGCCGGCCGCTATCGCGCGCCCGTTCGACTGACGGAGCTCGGGCAGGGCATCGCGCTCGAGATGGACCAGATCATCGACGACGTGGTCCGCCAGGCGAGCGCGGACCTCAGCCCCGACGAGCGCAGCCGGCTCTACGGCTGGCTCGCCCAGATCCTCTCGCGTCTGGAGGAGATTCGGGGCTAGCGTCAGTCCGCCTGTGCCCGCACGGCCGGCGGGAGGGGCGACAACCACAACTACCAGGCACTTCTCAACTAGCTACCACCGGGCTTGCCCCGGGGGAGGGGGACACTCATGTCCGTTCGCGTCATAACCGATTCCGCATCCGACATCGTGGGCTTTGACCACGCGAGCCTCACCGTGCTGCCACTGACCGTGGCGTTTGGCGATACCGTGTACCGCGACGGGGTGGACCTGTCGAGCAAGCGCTTCTTTGAGCTGCTGGTCGAGTCGGACGAGATGCCCTCGACCGGTGCCGTCGCGCCTGGGGCCTTTGCGGAGGCATTTGACCGTGCGCACGAGGCGGGCGAGGACGTGGTGGCGGTGACGCTTTCGAGCAGGCTCTCGGGGACCTGGCAGAGCGCGATGGTCGCCGCGGAGGGCCGCCCGTGGGTGCATGTGGTGGACTCGCTCAACGTGTGCATTGGCGAGCAGGTCCTGGTGGAGTACGCGCTCATGCAGGTGGAGAGGGGCCTCCCGGCGGCGGAGGTGGCGCGACTGACGCAGGAGGCTCGCGGCGACGTCCACGTGCTGGCTCTGCTCGACACGCTGGAGTATCTGCGGCGTGGCGGTCGCATAAGCTCGGCGGCGGCGGGCGTCGGCACGCTGCTCGCGATCAAGCCGGTGGTGACCGTGCGCGACGGTCGCGTTGAGCTTGTGGGCAAGGCGCGCGGCTCCAAGAACGGTCGAAACCTGCTGGTTCAGCTGGTGAGGGAGCATCCCGTGGACTTCCACCGGCCGTTCGCGCTTGCCTGCAGCGAGGGAGGCGAGAGGACCCTGCACAAGTACGTGGAGGACTCCCACGAGCTGTGGGAGGGCATGGTCGAGGGGCTTCCCATCTGCTCGGTGGGGGCGGCAATCGGCACGCACGTGGGGCCGGGTGCCATCGCGGTGGCGTTCTTCTCGCAGGGGGCGTAGGCGAGAGGGACGGGCGTCGACGGCTGCGGACTCGCTCCGCCGGGTGCTGGCTCCGCGTGGGTCGCGGCTGGGCGGCTCGGGACTTGCGGTCGCGAGCGGGGCGCGGGAGTTGCGCCCGGTGGGACGGCGTGGCGGGTGAGAGGGACGGTCCGTCTCGCCCGCGAACCCCTCCGCCTGCAGACGAAGGGAGGCCCCGCGCGATGTGGGGCCTCCCTGGTGCGTCGCATGCCACTTGCGCGTGGCTGCGGGCCGCGTGCGTCTGCAGCTGCCGCCTACCTCCGGCGACGACGAAGTCCCAGCGCAGCGGCGAGGGACGCGAACGCCGCCAGCACGAACGGGACGGGGCTGGTCGTTGCGTCGGACGTCTGGGGGAGTCGCTCCCCAACGTGCTTCGCTGCGGCTTTCGTCTGGGTGCGGGTGACGCGCGTGACGGTCACGGACGCCTTGCCGGCGGGCTGTGGGGTCGGCGTCGGCTCCGGCGTGGGCGTCGGGGTTGGCTCGGGCGTGGGCTCGGGGTTCGGCGTGGGCGTCGGCGTGGGGACGACCTCGTGCGACCTCAGCGTCAGCTGGATCGCCTTCGCGTCGTTTGCGCCCAGGGTGCTGTCGGAGCCGCTGGCGTCGCTGGCACCGCCCCCTACCTCGGGGAAGTCGCCCTGTTCGCCCGTCCACTCAAACGTGAACGGGATGGCGTACTTGTACGTGTAGTAGCTGCCGTCCTTCGACCGGCCGCGCGAGAACACGGCCGTTGCGCTCATGGTTCCGCCGACGGTTCCCTTGATCACGTGGTCGCCGTCCTGGTTGGCGACGGTGGCGTCCATGTCGAGCACCAGGTTCTTGCCAACGCCGTTGATGGCCGCGCGAAGCTCGTCGAAGCTCGCGTAGCTGCCCGTGAGCGTGATGGGCACGGTGACCGTGGCGATGCCCGTGCTGGGGTCGGTCGAGGTCGTGATGCCCGCCTGGTCGATGGCGTAGACGGACGATCCCGCAAGCGTCCCGCCAGTGAGCTCGCGCAGCGTGTAGCCCGTGGGGTTCGTGAGGCCGTCGAGCGTGTACGAGACGGTGAACCTGCTGGTGACCTGGCGCAGCGTGACCGCCGTGGGGTTGGGAAACTCCGCGACCGCGCCGGAGATGTACGAGAGCGAGGATCCCGCGCTGGCGAGCTGCTTCTTCACGAGCGTGGTGTCGAGGTACGAGCGCAGGGTCACGGTCGTGTTGCCGTTGGCGTCGATCACCGCGCCGTGCTGCGTGTCGAACGAGGCGGAGTCGGACGTCTTCGCGGCGATGTCGCCAGGGAGCGTGCCAGTCTGCGGCTTGTTGAGCGAGATGAAGCCGTAGACGGTCGCCACCGCGTCGGTCTTGGCCCACAGCGCGTGGAGCGTCCCGGCGCTGGCCCTGCCGTAGTTGATCGACTGCGGATGCTCGCCGTCCGCTGGAGCCGCGTCGCCCTCCCACCAGTCGACGGTGAACTTCTCCTTTGCGTTGGAGCCCTCGACGTCGGCCCTCTGGTCAAGGGTCCATCCCAGGAAGACGTAGCCATCGCGGGTTGCCGCGGGCAGGGGAGAACCAGCCGCAACCGTTGCCGCGGAGGTCCCGCCGTTGGCATCCAGCGTCACCGTGCCTGTGGCCGTGGGCGCCTCCGCCGGGGTGGGGGAGGCGGAGCGGGCCGCCGTCGCCGCTGGCTGGGAGGTTTCCGTGGGCTGCGCGTCGGATGTCGTCTCGCTCGCCGTGGTAGCTGCATCGCCATCCGTCGGGGTCGAGGCAGCGGGCTGCGATGTGGTTGGGGCGGCGTCTGCCGCGGAGCCAGCGGAGGTGGCTGCGGGCGCGGTGGCCTCGCTCGTCTCGCCCGCGTCCGCCGCCTGCTGCCCGGATGTGGGCTGCGCCTGGTCGGTTGCGGCTGGCTGGCCGGTCGCGTCGACGGCCTCGGCGAGTGCCGGCGCAGGCACGAGCGACGCGGTGAGGGCAAGCGTGGTCGCCGCGGCGGTCGCCCCCGAGAGGATTCGGCTCTTCTGCATGGGTGTCTCCGGTCTGTGGGATGTCGATTGAATACTTAATGGAAGCTTATCGACTCGCAGACGGGGACAAGGGCTGTCTAATGCCAGAAAATGGCAGGTAAAGCTAATTGCCGTGATGCAATGGGGTTGCGTGCCAAGAAGTGGCGGCACTGAAGGCTACGAGAATGACATTGGATGGGGGGAGACCTGTGCCATGCCATGGGTGGGCGGAAGCCTCTCTTGGCGGCGAGGACGGCGGGAGCCCCAGGCGGCGACCCTCGCCGGAGGCCATCGCGAACGGTCACATGGCGCAGGAACCGCTGCGGCCGCGGCCGCCGTCCCCCTGCTCGTAGGCGCGCGTGGCCCGGGCCATGTTGAGCTCGGACAGCTCCATCTGGCCCTCGATGTACGGCAGGTAGTACTTGTCGATGCCGCATGCGTCGAGCGAGCAGTCGCCGCAGTCGTCGCCCCAGCTCAGGGCCTCGGCAACGATGCGGATCCTCTCCTCGCGCGTGGTGTCGCTGATGCGGATGCTTCCCATGCCGTCTCCCTTCCGACCGCGGGCGTGATGCCGGGCAGCATTGGCTCGGGCTCCATCGTAGGCGAGTGGGGCGGTGGTGGCGCCGGTGATTGCCTTCGGAAGGTGCCGACGCCGGAGGTTGAGAGACTCCGCTCTCGTGGGTCCTGCCTTGCCGCGTTCGGCGTTTCCGGGCACGCGCGGGAGCGATGGGGCTGCGGCGTTTGGCCTTCTCGTCGCCCACACGAGCTTGGCAGGTCCGTGCTTAAGGAGCGCGGGGCGAGAACGGCGACGCCTCCTGCCGTGCTTAAAGATTCCGGGGCGAGAACGGAGGCGCCTCCTGCCGTGCTTACAGATCCCGGGGCGAGAACTGTTTTATGCCCCGCAAAGTCGTGCTAGCCCCAACAAGATTAAGCATATCGCTCCGAAATCCGTGACCGCCCCGGAAAGGTTAAGCGGGCGCTTGGGACTGCCGCCGCCCCCACTCCCGCGCCCGCCTACCCCCGCAGCGGCGCGATGAACTGCGGGACGCCGTCCACCATCGCGGGTCGGTCCTCGCCGCGGACCAGCGGGCGCGCGTACAGCTCGAAGTCGCGCGTGAGCCCCATGCCGTCGGGGGTGATCCAGTGGCGTGGCACGCGGCGCACCTTGTCGGCGACCTTGGAGACGTCCACGCTCACCAGGCGGGTCTGGTACGGCGTCGTGGACGTGCGCTCCAGAGCGACCATCACGCCAGACTGGCTGTCGGTCGCGGCAAGCACGCCGGCGGCACCCAGCGAGCGGGACTCGGACAGGTCGACCGCGCTCGCCGTGGTCGAGGCGCAGCGTTGCAGGGTCGAGAGCTCCACGCATCGCGTCTTGCAGCCGATGCGCTCGCGGGTGAGCGCGGCCAGGTACCTGCCGGTTCCGGAGAGCTGCGCCAGGTGACCGAACTCGTCGGTCCCCACCCCGGAGGAGGCGCGCTCGCACAGCAGCTTGCCGTCCGGGGCGCGCAGGCCCTCGCTCACGGCGACGATCACGGTGTTCTGGCGTTCCAGCAGGTTGGAGATGCGATCGAGCAACTTGCCCTCGTCAAAGCTGACCTCCGGGAGCAGGACCACGTCGGGCGAGGGGCCGCCGGCGGACCCCGCGAGCGTGGAGGCGGCGGCAAGCCAGCCGGCGTCGCGCCCCATGATCTCGACGAAGGTCACGCTGCTGAGGTCGTACACGTCGGAGTCGCGCTGGATCTCGGCGGTCGCGGTCGCAACGAACTTGGCGGAGCTGCCGTAGCCGGGCGTGTGGTCGCAGCCCAGGAGGTCGTTGTCAATCGTCTTGGGGACGCCCACAAAGCGGACGTCGCTGCCCTGCGACTCGCCGTAGGACGAGAGGCGCGCGATGGTGTCCATGGAGTCGTTTCCGCCGATGTACAGCACGTAGCCAACGCCCAGGCGGTTGAACTCGTCGAACAGCTGGCGGTACGGGCGGTCGTCCTTCTCCGGGTCAGGCAGCTTGTAGCGGCAGGATCCCAGGTAGCTGGCGGGGGTGTGGCGCAGCAGCTCAAGCTCGAGCTTGCCGGGGAGGTTGGACGAGAGGTCCACGGTGCGACCGTCCAGCAGCCCCTTGATGCCGTAGCGCATGCCGATGGGGCGAAGCCCCAGCTCGCGCGAGGCGTCCATGACTCCCGCGAGGCTAGCGTTGATCGCGGCGGTCGGGCCGCCGGACTGTCCCACCAGAATGTTCCTGACCCTTGCCATTGCGGTCGCTCCTCTCGCCTCGCCGTTTAGCCGGGACGTTCCGCGCGCTCCCATGGGAGGGGTCGCGCCATGCTTTCAGGGTACTCGTGTTTTTGCCGCGATGCGCCCGTGGCTTGCCGCCTGGGGCTGGCAGAGGCTGTGCTGTGCGGGGAGGGGGCTTCGCGTTTCCCGGGGCCCTTGCCGGCAGCTTGGACACTGAGGGCGGCGAGGACCCCGCCGACGGGACGGTGCCTGCGGGCGAGATGGTTTGCCTCTCCTCTGCCGGCGGAGGCGGCGTGGCAGAGGGCCGCATGAATTCCCCACCGCGTCTGCCCTCCGCGGCAGGCGGAGGCCCACTCACCTAATGGGTATTGGATAACAAGGGCAGTTTATCTAGCATTCCTGTACACGGCGAGCCATGTCTAGGAGAAGCGATGCGCATTCTGTACTACACCGAGGTCAGGGGAGAGAAGAGCGGCCCCACCAAGGAGGCCAACCTCGTTGAGCAGGACGGGGAGTTCCAGATGATCGGCGTTCACAAGACGGTGCCGCTGGGACGCGTGTCGTCGGTCGAGCTGATGAAGTCCGAGGCCGAGAACCCCGTGGTGCGTGTTGTGACAGAGCAGGGCATTTATTGCATGAGCGTCCCTTGGGTCATCCCCGGGGCGGAGGGCGTGTCGCTGCGCAACAAGGAGGCGACGATCCGCCTGGCCCGCACCCTGCGGGAGAAGGCGCGCCTGGGGTAGGGGCGTGAGTGGGTGAGAGGCGCCTCCCCGCGCGCGACGGGCGACGGCCGCGTGGTCTTGCAACGGAATGGGGCCGCGGAGCCGGCCGTCGGCGTCGCCCGTTGCCGTTCGATTGGCTTCTGGGGGTTGGCGGAGTGCCTCGGCGACGGTCGCGCCATCGTCTCCTCCGTCTCCGCAGGGGACCGCGGATTGGCTGCCGTCGGACGGCCGCTTGCCCCCACCCATGCGGCAGGTCCACCGTGCCGGCGCCTGGCCAGGGGCCGGCAGCCCCGGACGTCTGCACGCCCTAGGGCTCGTCGCGGACGAACGTGAGTCTCCCCTCGTCCGAGCGCGAGCGATCCAGCCGATAGCCACGCTCGCCGAAGCCGGCGAGCTCGCCCGTCTCCTCCACCCCCTGCTCGGTGCACCACCGCACGAAGGTGCCGCGTGCCGCCTTTGCCTCGGTCGCGGCTTGCACCAGCCTTCCGTCCGACTTGCGCGGGCTCAGGAACTCGCAGGTGAGGACGGGTGTTTTCGCCGCACGTGCGAACGGCGTGACCGCCTTGGCGTACTCGTGCGACGCCACGTTCACGATGGGCATGCCGGCGGCGTCCCGCGCGAGCGCGTCGTGGATCCTCTCGCCCCAGAACCCGTAGAGGTCGCGGCTGGCGCCCATGGGGAGGCGCGCCTGCATCTCGAGCCGGTAGGGCACCACGCCGTCGAGTGGGCGGAGCACGCCGTACATCCCGGAGAGGATTCGCAGGTGGGCGCGCAGCCAGTCGATCTGCCGGTCGCTCATGACCTGCGGGGCAAGGTGCTGGTACTGGATGCCCACGTAGGAGGTGACGGCGGGGGAGAGGAGCGCGGGGTCGGCGAGCATGTCGTCGGGCATCGTCTGGAGCTGGGCCCAGCTTCGGCGCGCGATTGCCTCGCTGCAGCGCCAGACCCGGCGGGCGCCGTCGTAACCGAGCGCGAGCAGGCCGTGCGCCAGCTGCGTGGCGGGCTCGAGGAACTCGGGACGCGAGCACGCCGAGGGAGCCCCCTCGACCACGTCCATCCGCTTTGCCGGCGAGATGATGAGCAGCAGCGGCATGCCTCTTGTCTCCCTTCCACGGTCGCGACATCGTCACCCACGGCACCATGGTAGGGGAGGGAGGGCGACGTTGCCGCGTTGGAGCGAGGAGCCGGAGGATACGGTTCCCCGGATGGCGCCAGGGCTGCGGGGCTGCTGAGGAATATGGAGTTGTGGCAATCGGGGGCGGGCTTTGGTGTCGTCGCGGAGGCCACCTGCTGAGGAAAGTCGAGTATTGGCAATCCGGGTCCCGTTTCAGCTGAGGAAAGCCGAGTATTGGCAGTGAATAATCCCATGGGAGCCCCGTCCGGCTGCCAATACTCGACATTCTCGAGCACCCAAAGCCTCCCGATTGCCAATACTCGATATTCCTAAGCACCATCGGCGCGCGATTGCCCATCCGCGCCAAGAGGTCGCGCGGGAATCGACCTTGACCTAGCTTGTCGGTTGCCTCGCACCCCTCCCTGCGCTCCCCGAAAGGTCTCGCGTCCACGCTCGCGGGGCTGATACCATTCCCCCAGCGATGCCTCCGGGGGGAGGCGGATGGGAGTGGATCATGGCCAAGAGGGTCTTGGTGGTGGAGACGAGCCCCCGCGTGAGGGGGAACTCCAACCGCATGGCAGAGGAGTTCGCCCGCGGCGCCCGCGAGGCGGGCAACGACGTCGATGTCATCTCGCTGGCGGGGAGGAAGGTCTCGTTCTGCGTTGGATGCTGGGGCTGCAAGGACTCCCACCGCTGCGTGATCCACGACGACGCGGACGAGATCGTGCAGTGCATTCGCCAGTCGGACGTCGTCGCGTTTGCCACGCCCATCTACTACTACGAGATGTGCGGACAGATGAAGGTCCTCCTCGATAGGGCGAACGCGCTCTACTTTGCCCCGAACAACCGCTTCCACGACGTGTACCTGCTCGCGACGGCGGAATCGGAGAAGCCCGATGCGGCGGACAATGCCATCAACGGCTTGCGCGGGTGGATCTCGTGCTTTGAGCAGGCGAAACTCGCCGGTACGCTCCTCATCGGCGGTACCACCACGGACGGGAGCATTGATGGCCGCCCCGAGCTCGAGGAATGCGCGAAGCTCGGCAGGGCTGTGTAGCGGTATCGCCAGCACTGTTGTCGCCGACGTGCAGCACGTGATGACCGAGTCGCGACGCTCTTGGAGAGTCTCGTACCCGGGAGAGTAGCCAAGGACCGGGGTGCGGGCGGCCTCGCCAGCGCGTGGCCCCCACCCCGCCGCGTCCTACCCGCGGTCGCGGTGAAAGCGGTCGAGCGCGTCCTGGTACTCCGCGCGCCTCCTGCGGAACGCCACCGTGAACGCCAGCGTGAGAATGGCGAGAATCGCGAGGTAGAGGCTCGCGAGCCCCGCCCAGGCAAGCGGCTGGCCAGCCGGCAGCCACTGCCCCAGCACCGCGCATCCCGCCAGGGCGACGAAGTACGTGACGCCAAACCCTGCGACGCGCCCCCCGTACCCCAGGCGCGACGTGGGCCTGAAGTTGAACCAGAGCTGCTGCAGCACGCCCCCCGCCAGGCAGGCGAGGACCCAGCTCGACGCGCCGCGAGTGGACGCGTCCAGCCCGCCGGACGCGACCGCCTCCGACATGACCCACGCGAGAATCGCCGCCACCGCCCAGGAGCTCCCCACGAACACGCCCATGGTCACCGCGCGTCCCGCGCTCTCGTGCTCGTCCCCGTCAAGGACGCCGTACGCAAGGTCCCTTTTCTGGCTGTCCATCGTGTCTCCCCTCGTCCGCCGGCTTCCCTACCCAACGATCCCAATCCTCGACTTCACCTGCGGCGCGTAGCTGCGCGAGACGACCGCCTCGCCCCCGCCCCTAAGCCCAAGCACCAGCCTGCTGCCAAACTCCGGCCTGATGGGCTGGACGTTGTCCAGGTTCACGACCTCCTGTCGCGAGGTGCGCACGAACTCCGTCTGCCGCAGCGTCGCCTCGAGCTCGAACAGCCGCGATGGGCTGTGGAGCGCCGTTCCGTCGACCAGTCGGACGAGCGTATGGTCACCGTCGGAGCGGATGCTCGCAACGCTGGCGAGAGGGACCACGCGGCGCTCGGTGCCCGTCTGGCTGACGTAAGCGGTGATCTTGCTGTCGGCGGTCCTCAGCCTGTCGGCGAGGCGCTCCGCCCGCTGGTCTCCGGGGGCGTTCAGCACCGTCACCTCGATGCCGCGCTGAACCTCGCGCTGAATGAGCCTCACCATCATCTGGAGCCCCCTCCCTCTGCTGGTTCGAAGGTAGACGAGGCACGGGCGGGGGAGACCAGCAACCCACCGAGTTGCGAAAGGTCGGGCCCGAGTTGCATGGGACATGGGGCCGCCTCCGGCTCCACCGCTGCGGCCACCTGCTGAGGAAACGCGACCTGTGGCAGTCCCCGGGGATGCCACGGGCCACGATGCTTAATGCCCCTAGGCCTCGTGCGGATTCAAGAACCGGATGCTTAGCATCGCTAGGCCTCGTGCGGATTTCCGAGCCAAATGCTTAATCTTGCTAGCCCTCGTGGGCAGTTGATCGGCGAAAATCCGCACGAGTCCGGGGAAGATTAAGCACGACGTGGTCGGATCCGCACGAGGCCGGGGAAGATTAAGCATCTCCGCTCGTCCACCTCTCGTGAGGTCTCGCCCATCTGCTGCGGCTCGCGATTCCCCAGCACACTTGGGATGCAAGCCGGCTGCCGCCTGCCTGCGCGCGCGATTCCACGGCGCCACAGCGCCCGCTCCGACAGTTGACCCCCAACCGTGTCGCTGCTACGGTAGCAATGCTCCGGCGAGTCCCTCGTCGGGCGCCAACGGCATAGGTTCCACGTTCATCGGAGGTCGCCGGCCGTAGTCGGCAATGGCCGGATAAGATGTCGAGTGCGTTCGGTGTCCCCTCGGGGTGCCGGGCGCCTTTTTCATGAGAGGAGACGCCATGCAGATCCGCCGCGCCCAGAGGGGCGACATCCCCGGGATCGACAAGCTGCTCACCGAGGTCAACCGAATTCACCACGACGGCCGACCCGACCTGTTTGACCTGGGCCGCAAGTACACGGACGACCAGCTCGCCGCGATGGTGGGCGACGACTCGCGCCCCATCTTCGTCGCCGCCGGCGACGCGGGCGAGGTCCTGGGCTACGCCTTCTGCGTGCACCAGCAGATCGTGGGCGACCCCATCCGCACCGACGTCAAGACGCTCTACATCGATGACCTCTGCGTGGACGAGTCCACCCGCGGCATGGGCGTCGGTCGCGCGCTGTTTGACCACGTCGTCGCCTACGCCCGCCAGAGCGGCTGCCACGACGTCACGCTCAACGTGTGGGAGCTCAACCCCGGCGCCCGCGCGTTCTACGAGCGCATGGGCATGCACCCCCTCAAGACCTGCATGGAGACCGTGCTCTAGCCCGTCTCCGCACCTTGGGTCGGCTGTCCGCCGCCAGGCGAGAGGCGCGGCCCAATTCCGTCCAACCCCCGACCCCTGCCTGGTGACATAAACGTGCTTCCCTCAATCCTGCTGACGATTCTGGGCGGACTCGGCCTGTCCGTCCAGGTGCCCACCAACGCCGCCCTGTCGCGGAAGATCGGCCCGCTCCAGACCACGCTCACGTGCTTCGTCCTCGACATGGTCGTCCTCGCCGTGGTGGTGCTGCTGACCGGCGGCTGGCCCGCGCTCTCGCGCCTGGGGACCGTCCCCGCCTGGGAGCTGCTCGGCGGCCTCGCCGGGGTGTCGAGCGTGTGCCTCACCGTCGTCGCCACGCCGGTCTTGGGGGTCGCCCTCGAGCTCACCATGTTCATGCTGGGCCAGCTCCTCATGGGCATGGTCGTGGACCAGCTGGGGCTCCTGGGCACGAGCTCGATCGCCGTGGGCTCGCTCCGCATCGCGGGTTGCGCGGTCGTGGTCGTGGGCATAGCCCTCGTGTACGTGGGGAGGCGCGATGCCGGAGCCGTCGACGGCGAGTCAGGCCGCCTCGGCCGCTACGCGGGGGTCGCCTTCGCCGCGGGCGTGCTCAGCTCGATTCAGTCGCCGATCAACGCTACCCTCGCCGGCGCGGTGGGCGTGTTCGGCGCCAGCCTGGTCAACTTCGTCGTGGGCAGCGCCGCCCTGCTCGTGGTGGTGCTCGTCACCCAGCGGGGGAGGCTGCGCCCCGTGCGCGGCACCGCTCCCTGGAAGATGATCGGCGGCCTGTACGGGATCGCCTACACCGTGGCCAACGTGGTCGCCACGCCGGTCATCGGCGTGGGCATGATGATGTCGTGCGGGATGCTCGGCCAGCTCGCGGGCGGCATGGCGGTCGACAGCCTCGGCCTGCTCGAGGCGCCCCGCGTCCGCGTGGACGGCTGGCGCATCGCCGGGGTCGCCGTCGTGGCCGCCGGCATCCTCCTCATCGCCGTGGCTAAGGCGCTCTCCGCCGCGTAGCCCGGCCCCTCGCCGAAAGCTCTCCTCACCGACCTAGACAATACGTATGGGTACAATACCTCCAAGCAATCCCTACTTTCCCTGCTAATAGGAGGAAGCCATGCAGACTACGTTCGCCGACAACGCCAAGGTCATGTCCAAGGGCCAGGTCACCATTCCCAAGGAAGTACGCGAGGTGCTCGGGGTGCAGTCAGGTGACAAGGTCACGTTCATCGTGGACGGCAGCACCGTGCGCGTCGTGAACGCCGCCGTCTACGCCATGAGGCTGCTTCAGGAGGACATGGCCGGCGAGGCAGAGCGCGCAGGCATCATGTCCGAGGAGGACGCCGATGCCGTCATCGCCCAGATGCGCCGGGAGGGCTAGCATGCGCGTCTTCGTGGATACCAACGTCCTTTTCTCCGCCTCGCTCTTTCCGTCGGGTGTGGCCGCTCGTGCCTATGACAGGGCGGTCGCGGCCCCCAACGACGCCATCGTGAGCGATTACGTCGTCGACGAGCTCAGGAGCGTGTACGCCCGTAAGTTCCCACGCAGACAGGCCACGCTGGACGCGTTCCTGGCGGGGATGGCGAGCGCCGTGGAGATAGTCCTCACGCCCGACGAGGACCTCGACGGGGAGTCAGAGGTGCGCGACCCCAAGGACAGACCCGTGTTGCGCGCCGCCGTTTCGGCTGGTGCCGATGTGCTGCTCACGGGCGACAAGTACCTGCTCGAGTCGGGCGTGGAGCCGCCGCGCATCATGGCGCCGGGAGAATTCCTGGCGATGTGAGGCCGTCCTAAAGAATTGCAGGTCGCTAGGAGGAGGCCGCGAGGTAGCCAGGCATGTCGTTGGTGTTGATGACGGCGTAGCCCGTGCTCGTGTTAGAGCTGCCACAAGCCGTCCTGTTACAACCCACGAGGTTCGTGCTTCCGCAGAAGTGCTGGTTCTTCGCGATGGAAGCGCCAGAATAGAAACGTACTACAGCGCAGTGCCGAGTAGGAGAGGAGACGGGCCCCGGGCACACGGCCATCGCGCCCGGGGCCCACGTCCGCCTCGCCTGATTCCCCCGACAGGGGCTAATGCGCCGTGTACCCGCCATCCACGTAGACGCTGGTGCCCGTCACGAACTCGTTCTCGACCAGGAAGACCACGGCGTGTGCGATCTCCTCGGGCTTTGCGAAGCGTCCGAGCGGGTGCATGGCCAGCAGCTCGTCGTGGCGCTCCTGCCCGATGAGCTCGGGGCTCACCAGCGGCGTGTCCACGTAGCCGGGGTTGACCGTGCTCACGCGGATGCCGTCCTTGGCCAGCGCGAGCGCGGCCGACCTGGTGAGCGCGTTCACGCCTCCCTTTGCGGCGCAGTACGAGGGGATGAGCGGGTCGCCGATGGCCGCCTCAATGGACGAGGTGCTCACGATGGACCCGCCGTGGCCCTGCTTCTTCATCTGGATGGCGGCGTACTTCATGCCGTAGAACACGCCGGTGAGGTTGATGTCCACGACCTTGCGCCACTCCTCGCCGGTCATCTGGTCCACCGTCGCCATGGTGCCGGTGCCCGCGTTGTTCACCATGATGTCGAGCGATCCAAACCGCTCAACGGCAAAGTCCACCAGTGCCCTCACGCTCTGCTCGTCGGACGTGTCCGTCTTGCAGAAGGCGACGTCGGGCGAGGCCTCCCTCAGGCCCTCCACCGCCTTTGCCCCGCGCTCGGGGTTGCGCCCTGCCACAACGACCCTGGCGCCCTTCTCCAGGAGCGCCCGCGCGCACGCGAGCCCAATGCCCGAGGTCCCGCCGGTCACGACGGCGGTCTTGCCACTGATCTGGAACATGCGAACCTCCATCTCTCTTGCGTCGGCGCACGCGTCCGCGCCATCGGGCGCGCCACCGACGACTCCCACGCCAACGCTATCTGCCGCCGGGCACGGGGTCGCGCCGTTCTCCTCCCGCGCAAGCCCCCTTTGCATTCCCCGATGGAATAGAGCCATATAATCAGAGCCACTACATTCCCCGTGGGATTGGAAATGCCTGGCATGGACCTCTCTTCCATGGAATCCTTCGTCCTCCTGTGCAGGCAGGGAAGCTACACGCGCGCGGCGGAGGGCCTGTTCATATCGCAGTCGGCGCTGAGCAAGCGCATCGCTGCATTGGAGAGGGAGCTTGGCCTCTCGCTCGTGGAGCGTCGCGACGGCGTGGTGGTCCCCACGCGCGAGGGCGAGGTCCTCCTCGCCCGCTGCGAGGAGATGCTGCGCCAGAGGGACGAGACCCTGCGCCAGATGCGGGGGCTGCGCGACGGATCGTCGGCGCTGCTGCGCGTGGGATACCTCGCGACGACACCGCTTGCGGTCATGGCGCCGGCGGTTGCCCGCATGGCGCGCGAGCACCCGCAGACCGAGCTCGCCTTTAGGGAGGTCCCCGACGGTGCCGACCCCTGCGACGAGGTCCGCCGCGGCAGGCAGGACGCGGTGGTCAGCCTGGAGGAGCGGGCGCACCCCACCCCCGACGCGCCCGTGCGGCTGTTCCGCCGCCTGCGCTACTGCGTGCTGGCGGGTGCGGGGACGCCGTTCTCGCGTCGGGCGTCCTGCGCGCCGGGCGACCTGGTCGGCCATCCCGTCGTGCTCTACACGGGGAGCGAGGCGCACGGCTACCACACCATGGCGCGCTACCTGGCCTCGGTGGGCTGCGACGCGCGCCAGATGACCTACGCCGAATCCCACGCGCAGATGGTGCTGCTGGTGAGCACGGGACGCTACCTCTCGCTCGGTGCGCTCGACGTGGGCATGCCCGAGGAGCAGGTCCCCGACCAGGTGGTGCGCGTGCCCCTGGTGGGGTGCGACCTCTCGGGCGGCAACATGGTGGTGGCCTATGACGCGCACAACGCCGCCGCCTGCGCCTTCGCCCGCATGCTGTAGCCCCGCGCGCTTCTCACCCATGCCCGCAGGTCGGTTGCCGTATCCTATAGTTGTCTGAACAAGATGACGGGAGGCGGCCGCACCATGAGCGAAGCCTATCGCAGGGCCCACCGGTTGGGCGAGAGGGACCGTCACGAGGCGGTGGCCGCAAGCCACTCGCCGTACCTGCACGCGCTGGACGAGATGATCTCGATGGCAGACGTCTCGGGGCGAGAGGCGCTGGGCATCATGGAGGTTCCGCTCGACCTGGTCGTTGGCACCAAGACCAACGCCCGCCGCAACGCCTTCTCGCGCAACTTCATGCCGCTCCTGGACGACAACACCGAGTTCGCCTCCAAGTGGTCGCGGCTGTACTCCATCCAGGTGAGCGAGGGCTTCCGCGACCCGGTCAAGGTCTTCGAGTTCATGCACCGCTTCTACGTGCAGGAGGGCAACAAGCGCGTCTCGGTGCTCAAGTACGTGGACTCGCCCACGATCCAGGCTGACGTGATCCGCCTGCTCCCCAGCCACTGGGACGGCCGCGAGTCGCGCCTGTACGGCGAGTTCCTGGAGTTCTGGCGCGCCGTCCCCATCTACGACGTGGACTTCACGCGCGAGGGCTCGTACCGCCGTCTCGCCGCCTACTACGGCCGCGACCTCTCGCAGCCCTGGGACGAGGCCGCCGTCGACCGCCTGCGGGCCGACTGCCAGTACTTCACCACCGTGTACCGGCAGCAGGGCGGCAGCCACCTGGACATCACGCCCGCCGACGCGCTGCTGGTGTACCTCTCCATCTACGGCGGGGAGCCTCTCATCAGCACGCCCGCCCAGCTGCTGTCGCAGCGGATCGGCAAGATCTGGTCCGAGCTGGTGCTGTCCACCGAGGACGACAAGGTGGCCGTGGTCGACGAGCCCACGCCCGCCGAGGCCAAGGCGGCAGGCACCGCGGAGGAGAGGGCCGAGGCCACGCCGCCCGCGGCCCGTCCCGCCGGCAGCGGGGGCGCCCCCGACCCACAGGCCCAGGACCAGGCCCCGCGCGTGACCATAGGCCCGTTCGCGCTGTTCCCGCGCCGCCCGCGCGCGGGCGAGGAGCCGCTCCGGGTCGCCTTCCTCTACCGCGGCACCCTGGCGTCGTCCCGCTGGGCCGTGGCGCACGAGGTGGGCCGCCAGGAGCTGCAGCGCGACTACGCCCCCTACGTCGCCACCAGCAAGTACGAGGGCTGCGACACCGACGAGAGGGTCCTCTCCGCCATAGCCGACGCCGTCTCCGCCGGCGCCAGGGTCGTCTTCACCACCTCGCCCACGCAGATGGGCGCGACCCTGAAGGCGTCGCTCGAGCACCCGGAGGTGTGCTTTCTCAACTGCTCGCTCAACCTGCCGCACCAGAGCGTGCGCTCGTACCGCGGCCGCACGTACGAGGCCAAGTTCCTGCTTGGGGCGCTCGCCGCGTCCATGGCGGAGAACCACAAGGTGGGCTACCGCGCCGCCTACCCCATCTATGGCTCCATCGCGGACATCAACGCCTTCGCCATCGGCGCCGCGCTGGTGGACCCCAAGGCCGAGGTGCACCTCAAGTGGGCCACGCGGGAGGGGAGCGACTGGCGGCGCGAGCTGGCGGACGAGGGCGTGACCGTGCTCTCGGGGGCCGACTACGCACGGCCGCTCTCGGACGACAACAAGTACGGCCTGTACCGCATGCGAGACGGCGTGGCGCAGAACCTGGCGCTGCCCATCATGAACTGGGGGCGCTACTACGAGCTGATCGTGCAGAGCCTGCTCCAGGGCACCTGGGAGGACGTCCCCAAGACGAGCGAGGTCCAGGCGGTCAGTTATTGGTACGGAATGTCCGCCGGGGTCATCGACGTCGCGATCTCCCCCGAGATGCCGTACTACTCGCGTAAGATGGTCGAGGTCCTGAGGAATGGCATCGTCACCGGGACCAGCGGACCGTTCTACGGCGAGGTGCGCCGCCAGGGGGGCGAGGTCATCAAGGGACCCGGCAGCCCCTGCCTGTCGAGCGAGGAGATCGTGCAGATGGATTGGCTCAACGACAACGTCGTGGGCTCGCTGCCCCGGGCGGACGAGCTCACCCCCGCCGCGCGCGAGGCCGTGCGGGTGAGCGGGGTCATCGGCCGATGAGGGCGCTCGTCGTCTCGGACGTGGAGGACAAGGCCCTGTGGGACTACTACACCCCGGGGCGCGTGGGGGACGTGGACCTGATCCTCTCCGCGGGGGACCTGGACGCGGACTACCTGGAGTTCCTGGTCACCATGACCAACAAGCCGCTGTTCTACGTGCACGGCAACCATGACACGGCGTACCTGCAGAACCCTCCCGGGGGCTGCATCGACGTGGACGGCGGCCTGTACGTGTACCGCGGCCTGCGCATCCTGGGGCTGGGCGGCTCCATGCGGTACAAGGACGCGCCCTTTGAGTACACCGAGAAGGAGATGCGCCGGCGCATCCGACGCCTGACGCCCAGGATCCGGCGGGCGGGCGGGTTCGACGTGCTTTTGACCCACAGTCCCGCAGCGGGCGTGGGAGACCTGCCCGACCACGTGCATCGCGGGTTCGAGTGCCTGGGCGAGCTGGTCGAGCGCTGGAAGCCCGCACTCATGGTGTACGGGCACGTGCACCTCTCGTACGGGGCAGGCATGGAGCGCGAGCACGAGTTTGGCTGCGGCACCCGCGCGGTGAACGCGTTTTGCAAGCACTACCTGGACGTGGAGCCGGTGGGCACGCTGCCGCACCCGTGGATGGAGCCCATGATCAACGCACGCTGCCTGCGCGATGGGGAGAAGTCCGCGGACCACGGGTTCCTGCCCGGGACCTCGGGCACGGCGTTTGGCTCGTACAACCAGTGGTAGCGCCTGGGGCAGGCGGGGCGGCTCGGTCGCAGGTCGCTCACTGGTCTCTGCAGGGCAAGACCACTTATGCAGTATTCAGGAACATATGTCGGGGGCAGACGGCGGACGCGGGCGCAAGGCACGCACTGGTCTCTGCAGGTAATACCACTAATGCAGTATTCAGGAACATATAAGAAAAGTTCGCTCGAAAGGGTCGCTCGGGACCTCTTTTATAGCCTGATGCATCCTTCTGCATGCTACCTTGAATGAAGGTGAGCGTGTCTCATATGGCTCCCCTCGGGGAGGGTGGGATGCCTTGCCTACGCGGCTTGTGGGAAGCCGCGCCATGAGCAAGAAGGACATCGCCATGAGATCTCCCAAAGGGAACCAGTCGCCCTCCCGGGGCGGCATCCTGCGGATCGTCGCAATCCTCGCGATAGCGGTCGCAGTGACCGTCCTCGCGTTCGTCCCCCGTGGTGCGCTCGCGGTTGCCGAGCAGTCGGGCCAGACGAGCGATTCCGCCGCCGCTGCAGCCCTCTCCGATGGCGTCGACTCGTCTGCGTCCGACAGTGCGACGGACTCCGCCACGGATGCGTCCACGACGTCCGCGTCGTCCTCCGATGCGGCGGACTCGTCGGCGTCCCTCGCGACCGTGCTGGCAGCCAGCTCGGGGACCGGCACGGTGCAGATCCAGTACGACGACACGACCGAGATCCATTACGTGAGCGACCCCGACAGCGCCAACGGTCGCATCATCCTCTACTGCATGAACAACGCCTCGCACTGGCCGCACACCACGCCGAGCATACCGACCGTCCCCTCCTACGTTCAGGGCTATCTCACGAAGGGCAAGTTCAATTCCGAGGCCGACTACGAGGCCTGCATGAACAAGCTCCTCGCCATCCTCTATGCCGGCTACCCGTACAACGGCCTGAACATGTACCAGGTCGTCGACACGGTCACCGGTATCACCGAGGACGCGTTCAACGAGATGCTCACGGTGCCCGACGTCCTGCGCACCGACTTTCCCGACACCATCGGCAACGAGGTGTATTCCTACGACGACTACACCACCAACAACACCGATCACCTCAACAGGCTCAACGAGTTCATTCAGTCGGTGACGTTGATGAAGATCCATGGCACGACGTCGGCTTCGGGGCTGACGGCGGACCAGATTCAGTCGATGCCGTTCTACCAGGCAGCCCTGTGCATGGCATGGGCCAGCTCGTATGGCACGACGCCGCTCGGCATGTACGACTCGCTCCATACCGGCGAGTACTACGTCACCGAGGCGCAGGCGTACGAGGCCACCCAGTACGCCATCTGGGCCGTGCTCGGCGACTATGGCATCGAGTACAACACGCTCACCTCGAGGAGCGGCGATGTGACGAACAAGCTGCTCGCCGTCAAGCTGCTCAACTATGCCACGGCAGACCAGGTCCTGCGCAGCGAGCCCAGCGCGGACGACGTCTCCATTTCCGGAGACGCCAAGTTCGGGCTCTTCGAACCTTTGGGTGGGTATCACGCCTCGCAAGACTTTGAGCCGAAGCCCCCCGGCGGTAGCATTCTTCCCATGGAAGGCTGCCGTCTGGAGGCGCGCATGGACGAGAAGGCCGGCATGC